>Ga0210380_10000018_pt1 | contig 146030 bp, 119 predicted proteins | sample PLM4_5_coexredo_FD_155476 | JGI IMG/M metagenome (GOLD analysis project Ga0210380, IMG submission 155476) | Groundwater sediment microbial communities from an aquifer in East River, Colorado, USA - PLM4_5_coex redo | ecosystem: Environmental > Terrestrial > Soil > Riparian zone | place: USA...
CGTCGCGCGCCACCGAGACGCCCGCCGCGAGGCCCACTTCGCTGAACCGGCCGCCGCCCTCGTTGTGGAAGAGAAAGTTGGGCACGGCATCGTTGGCCACGAACACGTCGGGCAACCCGTCGTCGTCGTAGTCGCCCACGGCGACGCCGAGGCCGTTGCCGACGTGAGGAGCGATGCCCGCGCTCGCGCTGACGTCGGTGAAGATGCCCTTGCCGTCGTTGCGATAGACCACGCTCGGCAGCCCCTGGTAGTTCAGGGGATGGCAGTAGACGCGGATCCGCCGCTGCGGGTCGCCGCAGAAACGGTTGTCGTTCCTGGCCGCGTTCAGATAGTTGGCGACGAAGAGATCCAGGTCGCCATCCCGATCCATGTCGAGAAACGCGCAGCTGGTGCTCCAGAGCGAGCGCCCGACCCCGGCCTCGCGCGTCACATCGGAGAAGACACCGCCGCCGTCGTTGCGATAGAGGGCGTTGGCGCCATAGCCCGTCACGTACAGATCGGTGCGGCCATCGTTGTCCACATCGCCGGCACACGCGCCCATCCCGTAGGCGCCCGCCCCGGTGCGCGCTCCGATCCGGGACTGCGCGGTGACGTCGGCAAACGTCCCGTCGCGCAGGTTGCGGAACAGGTGATGCTGCGCTCTGGCGGCGACCGCTGGATCGGCAAGCGACCCACCGTCCACCAGGAAGATGTCGACCCAGCCGTCGCCGTCGACGTCGAAGAGGACGGCACCGGACCCCATGGTCTCGACCAGATACTTCTCGGCACTCGCGCCGTTCGTGTGGCGGACGGCCACGCCGGCGGCCCTGGCGGCGTCTTCGAACAACGCCGGCGCGGCCACTGGCGCCGCCCCGCGCGCCGGCTGTGCCCGCGGCGCGGGCGTTGCTCCCGCCAGAACGGCAATTGAGGCGGCCAGGGCCGCCGCGACGAAGCGGTTCACTTGCCGTCCTTCAGCGCCGACTCCAATGCGCGCGAATTCTCTTCGAAGCGCTTCCGCTGCGCCTCCATCTCGGCCTTCTGAATGCGTTCGAACGCCGCCAGGTGCTCGCGTGCTTCGTCGACGCGTCCGGCCCGCAGCAGCGCCCGCCCCAGCGCGTAGCGCGCCGCGCCGTGGTTGGCGTCGAGCGTCACGGCCGATCGCAGCAGCGTGATCGCGCCTTGGTCGTCGCCCTGGTCGGCGCGCAGCTGCCCCGCGGATGCAAACGCGCCCGCGTTGGCGGCATCGATCAGCGCCGCGCCCAGGTCCTCCACGAGCGCGTCCTCGAGACGATCCTGCGCCTGATACACCGTGGCGAGATCGAGATGGGCCGGCGCGGAGCGCGGCGCCAGCGCCACGCGGCGCTCGTAGGCGTCTGCCGCGGCGTCGAGGTTCAACGCGCTGTGCTGGAGCCGGCCGATTGCGGCGTAGACGAGCGCCGCACCCGCGACCGGCGCCGAGCGTGCGGCCGCTTCGTATGCCTGGAGCGCGCCCGCGGGGTCCGCGCCGTCCTCACTCAGCCGCCCCAACCGCCAGTGCGCCTGGCCCGACGCCGGGTACCGGCGCACGGTGTCGATCAGGATGGCGTGAGCCGGCTCGTACTGGCCGGACGCCACCAGGGCGTCGGCCCGCGCGATGCGCGCGCGCTCGTCGGCTGGATCGAGCGGGGCGGCAGGGCGCGCCGCGCCTGTCACCAAGGGATCAGCGGCCGCGGCGGCCCGCAGGCTCACCAGCGCTTCGGGATACTTCCGCTCGGCCAGGAGACGGAACCCGGCCACGTACGCGGCCGGCACGAAGAGCGGCGCGTCCACCGAGGCGTCGTCGAGCAGATCGAGCGGAAGCCCCGCGAGATCGGTGGCGGCACCAGGCCCGCTGCCGGCGGCCTTCAGCAGCACATCGAGCGCGGCCGCGCGGTCCGGCGCGGCCGCGGCCCCTCGCGCCGCACGCAGATACTGGTAGGCCACTCCCGCCGACCCCGGCTCGAGCCGCCGCGCCGCGGCAAACGCCGCGGCCGCCGCGTCGCCGTGATTCAGCCGCGTGTGCCCCAGGCCGCGCAGGATGTGCGCGGGCGTGAAGGAGGGATCGAGGGTGGCCGCGCGATCGAGATGCACCAGTGCGTCGGCCACCCGTCCGCGCTCCAGGTAGGCGGCGCCGAGCGTGGCGCGCATACGCGCCGCCTGGGCAGGCGCGGCGCCAGCAATCGCGCCGTTGAACCCGGCCTCTACGCGCGCGACGGCCGCGTCCCACTGCGCGAGCCCGGTGGCCATCGCGTCGAGCGACGACCGCACGGCGGGCCCCTCCCGCCCTGTGGCACCGCCGACCGCCTGCGACAGATCGATCAGCGCGCGAACGAAGTCGTCCTTGGCCTGCGCGTCGGCGGGAGCCGGCGCGCACACCGCGCAGGTAAGCGCGACCGAGAGGACGAGCCGGCGACCGCAGCGACGCGTGCGCGACATCTCCGCCATCCTAGCGCCGAAGATGTGGCGATGGGGAGACCCCTGAAACGCCGAGGGCCGCGCAAGGCGGCCCTCGGTCTTCGTAGGGGCAGGTCTCGAGACCTGCCCGCGTTCTGGGCGGGCCGCGCCTCCTACCAGTCGATGCCGAAGTTGACGCGGAAGATCCGCGGGAAGATCACCTGCGTCGGCGCTGGCCAGGTGGCGCTGAGCAGCGTCCCGTAGGCCAGGTTGTCGTTCGAGTTGAACAGGTTGACGATGTCCATGCTGATATTCGACCGCGTCCTGCCGAAGCGCAGGATCTTGCCGATGCGCATGTCCACCTGGTCGATGCGGTCGCCATACGCCTCATAGGGGGCGATGAGCGGCACGGTCACGTTCGCCGCGGCCGCCAGCGGACGGCCGAGCGTCGCAAGGATCGTCGGATCGTTCGCCTGGTAGATGGCATCCGCACGCAGAACCGCTCCGGGGCGGCTGCTGAAGGTGCCACTCACCTGCACGTCGATCTTGGGCACGAGATAGCTGGCGTTCGTTTTGTAGGTCGCCGAGAAGGGTTCCACCTGCCGGCAGTAGGGATTGACCAGGCTGGACGGTCCGCCGAGACCGGCGTACGGGGCCGCAGCCATCCCCTCGGGTGCCAGCGGGCGCACGTCACAGACGTCTTCCACGAGTCGGCCCGTGCTGATGCCGCCCTGCACGTTGACGCCGTTCAGCAGGCGAGCCTGGAAGGTCAGGTCGATGCCGTCCCAGTAGCGCGTGTAGTCGCCATAGGAGTTCGACGCCAGACGCACGTTTTCCGAGGCGCGCGCCGCTGCGGCCGGGGTGATGTTGTAGAGACCGCTCACCGTGTAGCCGCCGCCGTTCGGGAGGCGCGGATCGGAGGGCGCCAGGACGCTGAACTGTCCGTACTCGGACGCCGCCACGGCCACGTTGTCGGTCACGTCGGCGCCGTCGTAGATCGGCCACCACCGGCGGTAGTACCCGACCTCGGCAGAGACGCGCGGCATGATTTCCTGCTGCACCGAGACGCCGAACTGCCAGTCGTACGGCCGGGCCTTCCACCCCTGCAGGACCGACGGGTCCAGCGTGGTCGTCGGCCGGTTCCGGCCGTAGTTCGGGTCGCCCTGACCGCACAGGTCACCACCTGCCGCGCGGTTGTCCTGCACGGTCGCGTTCTGCAGGTCGCAGTCGACCTGGTAGTTGCCGTTGGCGTCCGTCCACGGACGGTTGGCCAGCGTCACCACGCGGGCCGCGGGGTTGGCCGCGTCGAACCGCCCCGCGTTGGATGCAGGATGCAGGTAGCGCCCGACGTTGGCCTTGAACGACGTCTTGCCATTGCCGAAGAGGTCGTAGGCGACCCCGACGCGGGGGCTCAGATCCAGGTACGCGTCGACGCCCTTGGCCTCGGGGATCACGAACTCCGAGAGCCAGGTATTCGTCTGCGGGATGGTCTGCTCCGGGAAACGACTCCACGCGCGGTCGAACCGCAGCGCGCCCTGCAACGTCATGCGCCCTTTCGTCCACTGGTCCTGCGCGAAGAACGCGGCGTACTCGGTCCGCACCTTGCGGGTCCACTGCCCCGCCTGGATGGTCACCTGGTTCGGCACGCCGTAGCCCACACTCTGCCCAGCGGCGTTCACGCCAGCCCCGAAGCGGTAGGTCATGTGCTGGTCGTTCGTGATGATATCGAACAGGTTGTCGTTGTCCTTGTGGAACGCACCCTGATATCCGAACTTCATGTTGTGCGCGCCGGTCACGTAGCTGGCCGCGGCGTTCCACGTGTTCGCCCAGATGTAGCCCGTCGGCCAGTTCGACGAGCGGTACTTGAGGCCGCCGGCCACGGTGAGCCCGCCCGGCGTGGCCCCGGCCACGCGGTTGCCGTTGGCGTCGAAGAACTGCGTGGTCTGTTCCTGCACGCGCACGAGGCTCGCGGTCGTATTGCCCGGCCGCTCGGTGTAGCCCCACTGCGAGATGTAAACCCCGAAGCCGGCCTCGAGCAGAAGCTTGCTCGTCGCGGTGCCGGTGTACTTGGCCTGCCGCACGCTCTGGTGCGTGCTGGCGTAATCGCCGGTCTCAGGTGAATTCGGACCAGGACCGAAGAAGCCGTTGGTCTGGCTGCCGCCGTAGATCCATCCCTCCTTCTGCCCGTTGCAGTGGTCGTCGTCGCTCCACCCCGCACCATTGCACTGCGGCTGCTCGTCCCAGAACACCATCAGCTTGTTCTTGGGCGTGATTTGCGTGGTGAGGCGCAGCGATGCGATCTTGCGGTGCGGATCGGCGCGGCCCTGAAGCGACAAGTCCGGCTCGTAGTTCCACTTGGTGGGGTCGCCCGCGTTCTTGTTGGCGAAGATGCCGGGCTGTGCGTCGGCCGCATCCACGGCGCGGTAGTTGAAGAAGAACCACATCCGGTCCTTCAGGACCGGACCGCCGAGAGAGGCCTGGTAGTCGCGCACCAGCAGCGCGGGCGCGTACTTGCCGAGTACGCTCAACTGCTTGTCGTCGTAGTTGTTCCCCTGCATGTTGTCGTTGAACCCGGAGTACAGCGCGGTGCCGCTGAAGATGTTGCCGCCCGCCTTCGGGATGACCGTCATCTGGGGCCCGCCGGTCTCGGCCTCGCCGAGGCTACCGGAGATGGTGAAAGTGACTTCCTGCGCGTTCTGCATGTCGGGGATATAACCCGAGACGCCGGCGCCGCCGCGCGACGCGCCGGTGTTGATGCCGTCGAGCGTCAGGCGGCCATCCTGCGTGTTGCCGCCATGCGCCGTGAAGAGCAGCATGCCGGGACGCAGCTGTGCCTGACCGTTGCCGGCCACCACACCGGGCGCCAGCTGCAGCACGTCGTTGTAGGAGCGTGACGTCGGGAGGGTCTGAAGGATGTCGCCGTCGATGACCTGCTGGCGCCGCGCGCTGCGGGTATCGACGATCGGCGATTCACCGGTGACCGTCACCGTCTCCTGCAGGTTGCCCACGCGAAGCTCGGCGTTGATGCTGGCGGTGACCGCCGCGGTCAACTGGATGTTCTCCTGCCTGACGGTGCTGAAGCCTGGCAAGGTGAATGTCAGCGTGTAGCTGCCCGGAGGCAACGCGACAATGCTGTACTGACCGCTTCCGTCGGTCGCCACCGACCGGACCTTTTCGATCAGTGAAGAACTGGCTGCCTCGACCGTCACACCGGGGAGCACGGCCCCCGACGCGTCGCGCACGGTCCCGGCTATGGTCGCCGCGTCCTGGGCAAAAGCCCCGACGGGCGCCAAAAGCCCGGCCAGCACGATCAGAGTCCTAGCCAACCTCTGCATTCCTGTCCCCTCCTGCTGCTCCTCGCAGAGACGATTCTTTCGCTGTACGAAATTGACTTCTATGGACGCACAGGGATATACGCCCTTGGGGGTAGACTGTCAAGCAATCCAGGTTATCAATCCACGGGAGAAACAGCGCGATGACGTCGTCGACACGGGCCCTCGTAGCCATCACCTTCACCATCCTGCTGACCAGCGGGCTGGCCGCGCAGCAAGGCCGCGGCGGTGGAGCGGGCGGCGAGGGGCGCCAGGGAGGGCAAGGCGGACGAGGCGGGACGCAGGACGTGATCGGCGGCGTGGGCACCGGGAACGCCAGCACCACACCGCCGCGACCGGCGCCCCGCAATGCCGCCGGCCGCGTCATCCTCGGCGGCGCCACCATGGCCGAGAAGGGCGTGTGGCTCCCGGTGTTCGGCATCCTCGACCCGATCGCGCCCGCGGCCACCGTGCCGTTCCAGCCGTGGGCCAAGGCGGTGTACGACGACCGGCAGAAGCACGAGCTCGAGCCGCACACCCGGTGCAAGCCGTCGGGCGCGGCCCGCGAGTTCCTGACGCCCTACGGCGTCGAGTTCGTCGAGCTGCCAGAAGCGCAGCGCGTCTATATCTTCGACATCGGGGGACCGCACACCTTCCGCACCATCTACATGGACGGCCGGTCGCACCCCGCCGACTTCGCGCCCACCTACTACGGCCACTCGATCGGCTGGTGGGACGGCGACACGCTGGTCGTGGACACGACAGGCTTCAACGAGCGGTTCTGGCTCGACCGCCGCGGCCTGCCGCACACCAGCAAGCTCCACACGATCGAGCGCTTCACGCGCGCCAACCAGGCGCAGGTGCGCTACGAGATCACGGTGGACGATTCCGGCGCCTACACCGCGCCGTGGAAGGCGCAGTTCAACCTGCGCTGGGAAAACGGCACCGAGCTCTTCGAATACATGTGCCAGCAGGCCAATTACGCCACCGAGCTGATGGTGGGCGATCGCGAGGCCGTCGGCAAGACGACGACGGTGGTGCCGTAGGAACGGCTCCCGGCTCCCGGCTTCGGGCTAGCGCCCACCGATCGCGGCTAACGCCTCGGTCGCTTGCGGCATTCCTGGCGCGATCCTCAGCGCCTCCTCGAGATACGTCCGCGCCTCGGCGCCTCTCCCCTGCTGGATCAGCACGACACCGAGGTTGGTGAGCGCCGCGGCGTTCTCGGGATCGTCGGCAACGAGCTGACGGAGCTCGCGCGCGGCCTCGCCGAGGCGGCCCATCCGCACCAGCAGCGGCGCGAGGTTGCCGCGGGCGTCGGCCTGCGCCGGATCGATGGCGATGGCGCGCCGGTACTCGCGCTCGGCCTGATCGAGACGCCCGGCCATCGCCATCAAGAGCCCCAGGTTGTAGTGGGTCGTGGCGTCGTCGAGCCCGGCGAGCGAGCGGCGGAAATACCCCTCGGCCTCCGCGTAGCGTCCGAGGGCGCTGAGACAGCTCCCGATGTGGGCCAGCCCGAGGTAGTCGCCGGGCACCATGGCGGAGTACTTCTCGAACCAGCCAAGCGCTTCCTCATTGCGCTCCACGGTGCGCAGGATGCGCGCGAGCTTGAGGACAGCGTCGGGGTTGCCGGGATCGAACTCCACCGCCCGCCGCGTCAGGTACTCACTCCACGCCGCGTTGAGCGTCAGCGTCGCCTCCGACGCCACGCGCAGCAACAGCGTGCTGTTGCGCGACTCGCGCGTGAGCGCGTCGACGACCGGATCGACGAACGGCGCAAAGGCCGGCAACCGGCCGGCACGATAGACGGCGCGTGCCGCGTCGGCGTCGCGACCGAGCGCGAGGTAGCTCTCGCCCAGTAGACGGAAGGCGGGACCGAATCCGGGAGACGCTCGCACGATGCGTTCGAGGATGTCACGCGCGCTGGCCGCGTCGTTGCGCATCAACGCCACGCGGGCGAGGCCGAAGGAGGCGTACGAGGCGATCGACGCCTCAGGGACGTGCGGCGGCATGGCTGCGGTGTCGGACTCGGTCGGCGGCAAGGCGGCGGCGCGGCGCCACGCCTCGGCGGCCTCGTCGTAGCGTCCGGCTTTGAACTCGGCATCGCCCAGCCGCAGCCACACCGGGCCGAACTCCGGCACACGGGACGCGATCCTTCGGAGGCGATCGGCCAACCCCGGCGCACCGCCCAGCTCGATATCGATGAGCGCGCGGGCGTACTCCCATCGCCAGTGCTGGTCGAGGCCGCGGACGCGGTCGTAGCACCGGCTCGCCTCGTCAAACAACAGGTCGGCGTGATACGCGGTGCACAACGCGCCGACGGCCACCGCCGATGCCGGTGCCCGCTGCGCCGCCTCGTGGGCGCCGCGCAGGTGGGCGGCAATCGCCGGCGTACGGCCGGCCAGATCCGCCAGCGGCGGCAAGCTCCCTGCCGCGCGCGTGCGCGTCCAGGCCCGGACACCAACCAGCGCGCCGATCATCCCGGCCACCAGCACCGCCGCCACCAGCCATATCCAGCCTGGGCGACGCGAGTCCGTCACGGGAGCTGGCTCAGCGCGTTGTAGCGTCATTGGCCCGAACGCGCGTGAACCGCTCGACGGGCACGGCGTAATCCCATTCGAGGAGCGCCGCCAACGGCGCAGCGTGCCGCATCGTCTGAGAAGGTGCCGGCTCGGGAAGGGTCACGACCTGAAAGGGGGTACGCGGTAACCGGTGGGCACGGCGCCGGTATTCACGGATGCCGTTGTGCGATATCGGCGCGCCACCCGTTGAGGTGAATGAACGCATGACCACTTTGTCAGCCGAGAGACGGTCCTATGACGACACGTGTGCCCGTTCGCCTCCTGCTTGCCACGACACTCCTCCTTGCCGGCAGTCTGTGGGCCGACGCACAGACGGCCCAGCGCCCGGCCATCCGCGTCCGGCTCGAGCCGATGGTGAGGGAGAGCGTCAGTGGCGTGGCGTGGAACGCCATGACGGTGGAGCTTCGCGGCATCTGGAACCGTGAAGGCGTTGACGTCGATTGGGTGAGCGACAACGACAAGCTCGCGCCCGCGGACGTGACACTGCCGGTCAGCTTCCACGATCGCGAACTGCGGAAGCACGACCCCAAGGGCCAGGACGCGTTCGGCGTCACGCTGTTTTCCGGACGCTCGCAGCAAATTCTCGTCTCGGTGCCACGCGCCCGACTCGTCGTCGCCGCCCATCACGGCCTTGCCGACTCCCGCGACGCGATGACCCTCGACGTCGTGCTCGGGCGCCTGCTCGGCCGCGTCGTGGCGCACGAAGTCGGCCACGCGCTGCTCCTCACGCTGCGGCACGCCAGCCAGGGGTTGATGAGCCCGCAGCTCGAAGCCCGCGATATCGGCCCGCTGGGCGACGCCCAGTTCGCGCTCACGCTGGCCGAGCGCGAGCGTATTGCCACGCGGTTCTCCAACCTCGTGGGTGCGCCGCTGCTCGCCGAGGCGCCCCGCGCCGTGCCGGGCCTCGCGCGGACGGCGACCGCCTCTGGCGAGGCCACCGTCACACCGATCACTTGGACGGACGCGCCGCCTGCTCCTGCTCGGCGACGCGCGCTGCGCTGAGAATCCCGCGCAGGCCCTCGTTGCCCTCGTGGCAGGCGTACTCGAAGATCGGGTGCTCGTCGTCCCGGCTGAGCCGCATGCCGAAGGTCCACGGCCGCACCCAGGTGGACGGGTCGTCGAAGGTCATCGACCACTCGATCGTGTCGCGTGACGTCGGCCGGAACCGCTCGATCGTCTTCAGCGCGTTCGAGGCGCCGCCGAAGGCCGACTTCTCGAGGTAGCGGCTCCCTTCGACGACCAGCGTGTCGCCCTCCCAGTGGCCGCGCGAGTCGCCCATATACGACTGCATCCCGGCCGGCAGCGACGTGCGTCCGTCGAGCGGGATGACACGCGTCTCGTGCACCATCTCGTAGCGGATGGCGACGACGCCGGGGCTCTGCACGATCTCGTACGAGTTGCCGTAGATCGCCGGCATCATCGAGCCCGGGACGCCGCGCGTGATGCAGCGCACGTAGAGCGTCAGATCTTCGGGACCGTCGAAGGGGCCGATGTAGTAGCCGTCGCCGCCGCGGCGCGCCGCGCGCACCGCCGCCGCCCGCCGCTTCGCCTCATCCGTCGTCGCCGGCATCTTGCCGTCGGCCGGATCCGAGAGCATCCAGGCCCGGCTGTTCCTCAGCGTGTAGTTCTCGTACCAATGTGGCGGCCCGGCGCCGGTGTCGTTCTCGGTCGTGCCGCCGATCGTCTCGGCGGTCTTGATGCCGCGCTCCTCACGCTGTTTGATGAGGCGCGCCAGCTCTTCCGGCTTGACATCATTGAGGCTCCGCCCGGCGAATTCCGCCGGCCGCTCCATCGGGATGCCGCTCTCGTTGCTGTTCGTGAAGGTGCCCTGGATGTCCGGGTCACCCCACGGCGTGCGCGGAATCGCGGTCGACTGTGCACCGACGATCGCCGTAAACAGCGTCATCGCGGCCCCAGCGCCAACCAGCGTTCGAGTCAAAGCCTTCATCGATCGAGTCCTTCCAGGCAGGTCTGAAGACCTGCCTCTACGAAAACGCCCCGGCAGGCCTGAAGACCGCCCATTAGGGATCCTAACTGTCCCACCAGTCCTACCAGTCCTACCAGTCCTACCAGTCCTACCAGTCCTACCTTCAGGGCCGCATCCACGCCGTCACCCGGCCGAGCCGATCGTACGGCCGGCTGATGTGCATCCCGCCGGTCACCGCATCGGGGCGGCCGTCGCCATCGAGGTCGCCGACCGCGACGGTGCCGAGATGCGTGGGCGCGCTGGCGATGTCGCGCAGCGAGAACCGCAGTTGCCCGTCGTTCTCGAGCCACAGCAGGCTGGCAGCCTTCGGGTTGTCCCAGTCGTTGTTCGACGTCACGAGCAAGACGTCGAGGTCGCCGTCGCCATCGAGGTCGGCCGCTTCCGGGCTCGTCGCACCCTGCAGGCTCACCAGGCGGTGCAGTTCGAAGCGGAACTGCCCCTTGTTCTCGAGCCACTGGATGCCCTGCCACGGCCGGCTGTTCGGCGGCGCGTACTCGAAGGCATCGCCGTTGGCATAGAGCAGATCGGCATCGCCGTCGCGGTCCAGGTCGGTCACCGAGAGCCAGCTCGACCCGAAGTCGGGGTTGGTCGAGCCCCAGATCAGGCGGGGCGTGAAGCGGCCGTTGCCACCGTTGACGAAGGCCCAGATCTCTTCCCACTCCTGGCTGATGAGCGACACCAGATCGGGCCGGCCGTCGCCGTCGAAGTCCGCAGGCAGGGTGTTGATGCCACCCGATAGCCGCTGCAGGACGTGCGGGACGAAGCGCCAGCCACCGGCGTTCTCCAGCCAGCTGGTCTCGCCGTCGTCGTAGCCGAAGCCGGCCACGCTCACGTCGAGATCGCCATCGCCGTCGAGATCGGCCGCGCGGGCGTCGGCAACGCGCGCGACCCGGTCGACCAGGGTCCGGGTCGTGAACCGCTGGCGTCCGTCGTTTTCGAGCACGACGACGGCGCCGATGCGGGCGTTGTTGGGATGCAGGAAGCCGAGCGCAGCCACCAGCAGATCCAGGTCGCCGTCGCGATCGATGTCCACGGCCTCCACATGCGCCGGGGCGGCCACGGTCGCGAGCGTCTGCTCGGTGAAGGTGCCGCGCGGCGACTGCCGCACCCAGGCCACCAGGTTACGGAACGCGTCGCAGACGAGGACGTCGGCGAGCCCGTCGCGATCCAGATCGGCGATGGCCACGTGCGCGATCATCGGGCGCTCCTCGCCCTGGGGGGGTAAACCGATCGGGCGCCGCACGAACAAAGGCGCAATCGCACTGGCTGACGCCGGCGTGGCGGCCGGCTGGGGCGATGCGTCACGGACCGGCTCGGCGCCGCATCCCGCCACCGCCGCGACGGCCCACAGCACGGCTGCCGCGGCCCGCCAGGGCCGGGCGCTCGATCCGTTCGCGGACATGGAGCGTTCGAGCGGGACCTACGGAGCCGGTGGCGCCGCTTTCACTCCGCCGTCCGGCGCGAGCTTGCGCAGAATCGCCGCCGCGCCTTCACGGACGACGCCGCCGCGCCCGCCGCGTCCGCCCTGGCCGAGCGCGAGGTCGAGCGGCGTGAAGCCGGCCTTGTTCTTCAGCAGGGTGGCGCCATGCGAGACGAGGAGCTCCACCACGGGTTCGCCGCGCCCGACCGCGCCGTGCAGTGCGGTTTGCCCCGCCGTGTTGAACGCGTTCACATCCACGCCCTTGTCGAGCAGCAGCGTCGCCGCTTCCACGGCACCCTCCGGCGTCGGGACGACGATGCGGATCGCCTCCCCTCGCAACCCGCCGTAGCCGAGGCCGGAGGCAATCATCAGCGTCGTGGTGCGGTCCGGCAGCGTGACGAACGGATCGGCACCGCCGGCGAGCAGCACCTTCATCGACGCGAGGTCGTTGGTGCGGGCCGCGCGCATCAGCGGCGTCGCCCCTTCACCGAAGTTGAGCGTGGTGCCGGCATCGTGGTGGCGCTTGAGCGGCGGCCGCTTCAGCCGCGCGTTCGGGTCGGCCCCCTTCTCGAGCAGCTTCTTCGCCAGATCGACCGCGTCGAGACGATCGGTGAAGATCGGCGCCGGGCGGCCCTGCGTCCACTGCATGCTGTTCATGTCCACGGCCGCGTAGAGCGCCGCCATGCCCGACAGGTCGGCGACGTTCGGGTCGGCGCCCTTGTCGAGCAGCGTGGACGCGAGATCGAAATGGGAGTTGATGATCGCGAAGACCAGCGCCGAGGTGCCGATCCCGCGCTCCGCGCTCGTCAACTCGTCGCCCTTGAGCGGGATGTCGGTCTCGGGCAGCGCCACGGCGTTGAGATCGGCCTTGGCATCGGCGAGCGCGGCAGCGGCGTCCGCCGCGCCGTCGCGCGCCGCGAACATCAACGCCGTCCAGCCGCCGCGCGGGAACGGCGAATTGGGCCCGCCGCTGCGCGGGAACTCGAGCACCGGGGCCTCGAGCACGGTCGATCGCGCGTTCACGTCCGCGCCGGCCGCGATGAGCGTTTTGACGACACCGGCATGGTTCTGCGACGCCGCCCACATGAGCGCCGTTTCACCGAACCACTGCTCGCGGGCCTTGACGTCGGCGCCGCGGCTGATGAGTGCTTGCACGGCCTCGACGCTGCCGGTGCGCGCGGCGGTCATGAGGACGGGCTCCCCCGCTTCGGTGCGCGTATTGGGATCTCCGCCGGCTTCAATCAAGGCGCCTAGCACCTTGGCACTGCCGTTGGTGGCGGCCAGCGTGATCGGCTGGATGCCGTAGCGGTTGGCGGCCTTGACGTTGGCGCCAGCCCTGACGAGCATCGTCACCAGGTCGAGCGCGTCGGCCTGAACCGCGTAGTGCAGCGCGCTGGTGCCGTCGGACTCGGGCTTGTTGACATCGGCTTTCGCGCGCAGCAGAGCCCGCACCGCCTCGCGGTCGCCGCTCTTGACCGCTTCGACAACCGACGGGGCCGGACCGGCCGCCGACAGGCCGGCCACCGCCAGTACCACTACCAGACCGACGCGAGCAAACCGCATCACGAGTCCCGCCTCCTACAGCGCGAAGGCGCCGGTGCTGACACCGAACTTGTCGATCTCGGCCCCGTACTTCTGCGCCACGGTCAGCATCACGTTCGCGAGTTGGGCGCCCTTCGGGGCGACCAGATGCCGGTTGCCGACGAAGGCGCCCGCACCCTTGCCCACCATCAGGTAGGGCACGTCGAGCGGTGAGTGCGTGTTGCTGTCGCTCATGCCGCTGCCCCACAGGATCACCGAGTGATCGAGCAGCGAGCCGTCGCCGTCCGGCGTCTCCTTCAGGCGTTCCAGGAACTTGCCGAACAGGCTGATCTGGAAGGTATTCAGCTTCACGAGCAGCGCCAGCTTCTCGGGCTCGTTGCCATGGTGTGACACGTGGTGCCACGGCTCGTTGAAGCCGAGGTCCGGGAAGACGAGCTGGCTGGCCTCGCGATTGAGCATGAACGAGAAGACGCGCGTCAGGTCCGCCTCGTAGGCGAGCGCCATCAGATCGAACATCAGCGTGGCGTGCTCTTCCCACTTGTCCGGAATGCCCACCGGCGCCGGCGGAATCTCGAGATCCGTCGCCGCCTTCTTCTCGGCGCGCTGGATGCGGCCTTCCACCTCGCGGACGTGCTCGAGATACTGATCGAGCCGGACCCGATCGCGCGCGCCCAGCCCTTTTTCGAGCGACGTCACGTCACCGCGCACCGAGTCGAGGATGCTGCGGTTCTGCCGCATGCGCAGCAGCCGGTCGTCGGCCGAGCCCGGGCGGCCGAACATGCGCTCGAACACCACGCGCGGGTTGGTCTCCATCGGCATCGGCACCGTCGGCGCCTTCCAGGAGATGGTGCTCATGTAGGCGCAGCTGTAGCCCACGTCACAGGCGCCGACGTAGCCGCTCTGATCCTCGGTCGCAATCTCGATCGAGGGGAACACCGTGTCCTTGGCGATCTGGGCCGCGATGATCTGATCCAGCGAGATGCCGGCGATGAAGTCCTCGGCCTCGGTGCGCTTGGGCGCCGCGCCGGTGAGCCATGTGCCGGTGCTGACCGCGTGCGTCCCCGCCAGCGGCCGATCGATGTTCGACACGACGTTGACGTAGTCGCGAAACTTCTCGATCGGCTTGAGGATCGGACTGAACTCGAAGTTCGCGCCGCTGGTGGGCGGCGTCCAGTGGCTGGGGCGCTCGCCCATCGGCACGAAGATCGCGCCGAAGCGCTTCGTCGGCGTCGCCGCGGTGAGGGCCATCGGCGTGAAGGCCGGCACCATGGCGTCGAGCAGCGGCAGTGACAGGGTGGCGCCGATGCCACGCAGCACCGTTCGACGGGACACAGACGACTTCGTGATGAACATGACGCGCTTCCCCTTATCTACTCGGATGGAGGGTTGACGCCGCCACCAGCGGCTCGGAACCTGGTGCTTTCAGTCGCTTCTGGAACGGAACACTGCGCACGACGCCCATCACGATCGACGAGAACCGGTACTGGTCCTTTTCGGCGTCGCGCACGATCGCGCGCACGGTCGGCATGTCGGCAGCAATCAGTCCGCGGCCGAGGGCGTAGGTCAGCAGCCGCTCGGTCAGCGTTTTGACGAACGTCGCTGGCTCACGCAGCAGCGCCTGCCGCAGCTCGACGACGCCGTTGATGCGCGTCCCGTCCACCAGCTGACCGGACGCGTCCACCGGGGTGCCACGCGTGCCGCCGTCGCGGGTGCGCCAGGCTCCGGTGGCGTCGAAGTTCTCGAGCGCGAGCCCGGCCGGATCGATGATCCGGTGGCAGCTCGCGCAGGCCGGATTGCGGCGGTGCTGCTCCATGCGCTCGCGCACCGACTTCGGCTTGGCGGCGCCCGCTTCCTCTTCGAACGGCGGCACGACGTCGGGCGGCGGCGGCGGCGGCGTGCCGAGCACGTTCTCGAGCACCCATTTGCCGCGCAGCACCGGCGAGGTGCGGTGTGCGTGCGAGGTCACCAGCAGAATCGCGCCCTTGCCGAGCAGGCCCTTGCGCGTGTCGTCGGCGAGCGTGACGCGGCGGAAGTGGCTGCCGTAGATGTTGGGAATGCCGTAGTGCTTCGCCAGCCGCTCGTTGATGAACGTGTAGTCGGCGGTCATGAGGTCGAGCACGTTGTGGTCTTCACGCACGATCGAGGCGAAGAACAGCTCGAGCTCGGTGTCGAGCGCGCGGCGGAGGTTGTCGTCGAAGTCGGGGAACTCGTGCGAGTTGGGCTGCTTGTTGCGCAGGTTGCGCAGCTGCAGCCACTGGCCGACGAAGTTGTCGACGAGCGCCTGCGCCTTCGGGTCGGCAAGCATCCGGCGCACTTGCCGATCGAGCGTCGCCGGCTGGTGCAGCGTCTTCTTTGCCGCCAGCGTCAGCAGCTCGTCGTCCGGGATCGAGCTCCAGAGAAAGAACGAGAGACGCGACGCCAGCTCCAGGTCGTTCAGCGCGTAGGCGGCGCCCGCCGCCACGTCCGCGGGGTCGCGCTCGACGCGGAACGCGAACTTCGGGCTGGCCAGCAGCCGCCGCAGCGCCAGGTCGATGCCCGACTCGAACGTCTTGCCGTCGGCGCGCCCGCGGTGGAAGAAGTCGAGCAGCACGCGCTGGTCGTCGGCCGTGAAATCTCCACGATAGGCGCGACGCCCGAGCGTGCTCAGAATCCTGGTGGCGCAGGGCTCCTCGTCAGCGGCGTCCTTCGGCCGGCAGACGAAGATGCGGCGCCGGCTCGGCGTATCGCCCGGGCCCGTGGGATTGAACGGACCGGTGAACATGATCTGATCGATGTGGGGATATCCCGAGAAGTCGATAGTGTCGGCCGAACTGCGCACGTAGCTCTGCAGCCGCCGGGTGTTGAGCGCCTGCGTCTTCTCGATGAACGCAATCGTGATGTGCCGCGGACCGGCCTTGAGCGGCACACGCACCGAGAAGCGGCCATCCACGTCGTTGCCGGTCGTCGTCGGGTTCTCGCTCGACGCCGCGATCTCCTTGTCGCCGCCGAACGAGGCGAGGTGCACGCGCTCCCCGTCCACCGCGATCTCGAGCTGCTGCGGGTACTCGAGGCCGCGCATGGTGCCGAGGTTGGTGCGGAATAGCCTGACTTCGAACTGGTAATCGCCGTCGAGCGGCAGCGTGAGGTCGAACGCCTGTCCGCCGACAGTTCCGATCGGCATACCCTCGACGTGCCGGTCCTGAGACGCGTCCTGCCGGACCCTGAAGACTTCGCCGACCGGCGGGAGCTTCGGGTCCCCGAGCGCCAGTGCGGCCACCCGCTCAGCCGCCGTGAGATAGCTCTCCAGTAACACCGGCGAGACGCCGAGCACGTCGGCGTTGTTGTCGAAGCCGCCGGCGGAATCATCGGACGGCAGCATGCCGCTCGGGTCGACACGCACGTCGAGCAGATCGCGAATCGCGTTGGCGTATTCGGTGCGGTTGAGACGATGCGCCAGCGGGCGCCCAGGGTTGGGCATCGCCAGCGCGGCGCGGTCGAGGGTGGTTTCGAGGAACGAGACGAGGGCGGTCTGAGCCTGCGCCGACGGCCGCGGCAGACCCGCGGGCGGCATCATCCCACCGCGCACCTTGCGAATCACCTTTTCCCACACGTCGGCGTGAGCGGCCGCGTCGCTCACCCTCTCGTCGTCCAGTGTGAGCCCGCCGGTCTTGAGACGCTGGTTGTGGCAGGTGACGCAGTAGGTGTCGACCGTCGCCTTGAGCTCAGGCGTCGTAGCCGGACTGCTGGCCGGCACCGCCGCCTGCCGGGCGGCCTCGGGCGCGCGTGCGCCCGACACCTGGACCGTCCACACCAAGGCGGCCGCCAGCACAGCGAGGTGGAACCGAGGCATCGAGGCCACGCTCTATTTTCTCCCCATTTACGGCTATTGAGGCAGGCCCTGGCAGAGCGCCACGACGCAGATGGAATTGAGCGTGCGGCCGGGCGCCGGCACGGGTAACCCGCGCGCTTCCATGAGTTTGCGGAGTAGCGCCGACGCCTCTGGGCGCTCGATCGCCGACTGGACGCCGACGCGCACGAGCCCGTCGGCGTAGTCGATGGCCTGGAACGTGACCCCGGCAACTGGCGCCCCCGGGATGTGCGTGTCGCGGCTGCCGCGGTCGCGCATCTCGAGCTTCGCGCCTCGCTCGACGAGCAGCTGGATGACGTCGGGTCGGCCCTTCAGCGCCGCTCCCATCAGCGCGGTGCGCCCTTCGTTGTTGGCGTGGTTGGCGTCAAGACCGAGGTCCAGCAGTATCTTCACCGCAGCCAGATTGTGGGCGGGAGAACGCTCGTAGGTGACGCCATCCACCCAACCGATGCCGCCAGCTACGGTCAGCGCCGAGTCGCCGTTGGCGCTCACGGCCTTGGGATCGGCGCCGTGCTTGAGCAGCAGCGCCATCAGGTCGGTGTCGCTCGACTGCGCGGCGCGAATGAACGGGGTCGCCCCGTCTTCGAAGAACCACTGCATCGTGAAGATGGTGCGCGTGAGCGTGTTGTCCTTCACTCGCAGGTTCGGATTGGCGCCTTTGACGAGCAATGCTTCGATCAGCTCGAGGTGATCGAGATCCGGCTTCGGCACCGGATAGTCGCCGCCCTCGATGTTGCGGTTGTCCACCGCGAGATAGAGAGGTGTCCAGCCGCCCTTGTTCGCCAGGTTGGGATTGGCGCCGCGGTCGAGCAGCAGCCTGGCCAGCTGGTAGTTGCGGTTGTTGACCGCGGTCAGCAGCGGCGTCCAGCCGTACTCGGTGGTCTGGTTGATGTCGGCGCCGGCGTCGAGCAGCGTGCGTGCCGAGGCGATGTCGCCCTCGCGCGCGGCGAACGTCAGCGCCGTGAGGCCACCACCGCCGCTCCCGACGAGGCCAGCCACGACGACCTCGCTGTCGTCGTCGGGTGGCGCGGCAGCGGCAGCCGCCGCCGGGGCTGCAGATCCCCCGCCCCTCGCGCCGGCACCCGCCGCAGCGGCTGGCGCCGCATTGCCGGCGCCGCCGGTGCGTGCGCCGGCACCACCGCCACGGGCGCGATCCGGCGTGAACGCGTTGCGCGACGCGCCGAGATCCACCCCGTTCTCGTACTCCCACTCGAGCTGTTCTTCGTAGGTGCGCCCGGCGGCCTTGGCACGTACGTGGCGCTTCTGCGCTTCCTCGACCGCGCGCGTGTTGACGCGCTGCGCCATGTAGTTGCGCGGCAGACCGGCAGCGCCCGACTTGGCGGCGTAGTCGGCACCGGAGGCGAGCAACACCTCGACGGCTTCCGGATGGCGCTGCTCGACGGCCCACATCAGTGCCGTCGTCCCGCGCAGCCGTTCCTTGGCGTTGACATCGGCACCGGCTTCGACGAGGAGCTTCACGGCCTGCGGCCGCCCGTTGCGCGCCGCATACATCAGCATCGTCTCGCCGTTCGGCCCGACGGCCTTCGCATCCGCGCCGGCTTTCACGAGGCGATCGATGAGCGGGGCGCTGCCGTAGAACGCGGCCATCGCCAGCGGCGACATGCCGGCGCGGTTGACGACGTTGGGCTTGGCGCCGGCGCGCAGGAGCGCCTCGGCGGCTTCGAGGTCGTCGTGGTACACGGCCCAGTGCAGCGCCGTGGCGCCATCGCGTTGCGGCGCGTTGACGTCGGCCTTCGTTTTCAGCAGCGCCTGCAGCGCGGCGTGGTCGCGGTGCATGACCGCGTCGGCCACGTCACTTCCGGCGCCGCGCAGGCCGGCGGCGAGAACCGTGACGATCAGGAGACAGGCGCCCAGCGCCCAGGTCGGGTTTCGCATATCGAAGGATTGTTCGGGGCCCCGTCGCCGATCATAACCCCTCAGCCACCTGACGCCCCGCCGAAGGCGGGGCAATTGGATAGTGTCCCAGGCTCACTCGGGAGCAAACGCCAGCACGACGTTCCCCGGTGCCCCTCCGTCGACGGTGTAGCCGGAATTGACGAACACCATGCCGCCGCCAATCACCGGACCTGGACCGTCGAGCGACCCGCCGCGCGCCGGGACGCCGTTGACGGTCTCGAAGGTGCGCACGGTGTCGTAGTCCCAGACCACGGCTCCGGTCGAGGCGGCGTACGCACGCACATGGCCGTCGAGCGACCCGGCCAACGCGACGCCCGGCAAGGCGCTCACCGCACCGGACTGTGCCGGGCTGCAGCGTGGCCGCGCATCGCACGGCACCGGCGGCGTGTGCCAGACGCGGGCGCCGTCGGCCAAGCGCAGCGCGAACATGCCGCCGCCGCGGTTGCGGTCGGCGTCGGTGAACTGCGTGTAGCTCAGCATGATCCGTCCCAGGTCCGACAGCGCCACGTACACGTTGCTGCTGTCGGCCGCCGATCCCCATTGCACCCCGCCCATCGACCCGCCTTCGCCGACGCGCGTCTCCCACAACCGCGCGCCGTCGCGATCCGGATCGACCGCGTAGACGTTGCCCGACTTGTGGCCAGCGACGAGCGCTCGGCGGCCGTTGCCGAGCGCGACGAGAATCGGCGAGGCCGCAAAGTCGAAGTCCGGCCCCTTGGCCTCGGGGCAATTCGTCTTGTCCTCGAGGCGGCACGCCGACGTGTAGGCGTCGCGCGCCGTCACCTGGTGCGTCCACAAAATGCGGCCGGTGTCGAGATCCAAGGCCATGAACGCGTCGCTCGTCGCCGTCGGCGGGTCGCTGTAGTTGTTGCCCGTCGTGACGTAGAGCGCGCGCCGCACCGGATCGACCACCGGGCTGGACCAGATGGGCGCCCCCGACGGCCCCCACAACTGCACCCCCTTCGCGTTCTTGCGTACCGGGCGCGGCTCGTCCGGAATCGTGTAGCTCTTCCAGATTTGGCGCCCGGTCGCAGCGTCGAGCGCCACGACGCTGCCGCGGAACTTGCAGCATTCGTAGTCCGTCAGCGACCCGACGCCTTCCTCGCTGGACGAAACCGGGACGTAGAGCCGGCCCTCGTGCAGGATGGGTGAACCGGTCAGCCGGGCCGAGGGGTAGGTTTCCGCGGCCACCTTCCAGACGAGCGCGCCGGTGGCCGCGTCCACGGCGTAGGCATTGCCGCGCGCGTCGCCGAAGAACGCGCCGTAGCGGCCCGGCGCGCCGAGCGGCCCGACGCTGATGGCCGTGCGCACGATCGCACCGGCGCCGAACGCCCAGTACACGCACCCGGTTCGCGCGTCGAGCGAGTACACGTTGCCAGCGATGCTGCCGAAGAACAGCCGGCCACCCGCGAGCGTCATGCCGGCCCACGACTGGACGTCACCGGGCAGACCGAACGCCCATTTCAGTTTCAGCCGCGGCACGTCGGCGGCCGAGAGGCCGGCACCCGGCGCCGCCTGGAAGCGGGTGTTCGAGGCGTTCTGGCCGAAGCCGTTCCAGACCGGCCCCGCGGGCGTCATCGTGAACGTACCGCGGCCCGCGGTGCACATCGCCTTGGCCGCCGGTGCGAGCGAGAACGGCGTGCCGAAACTGCGCCCGCTGGCGAACTCGGCGATCGCGCGCCGCTCCTGTGCCGTGCGCAGTTGCGTCATCGCCACCATGGGTCCGGCCTCGAGCGCCTCGAGGATCCGCTGCGGGCTCATGGCCCGCAGCGCCTCACGCGAGGGCGCGCGATCGACGGCCGTGTCGTGACACGACGAACACATTTCTTTGTAGAGGGCGGCGCCGTCCTGAGCCGCAGCGGCGCACGGCAGGGCCAACCCGATCAGAGCCACGAACGTCGGCAACAGATGCTTCACAGGGTTCCTTGGCAAGTGGCCATAGCTTACGCGCGGGAGGCCAAAGTCGTATCGGGCCGCGGGTGAGTCGTTCGTGGCCGCGGAGTAGTCTCACGTGGCCGCGGGTCTTCAGACCCGCCTCACGTGACGAGCGAGCTCGGCGCGCGTCAGCCGCCGCTCGAGAGGCCGCCGTGCATCCGGCGGCCGGCCTGAATCAGGCTTTGAAATCGTGCGTCTCGACGAACGGGATCCAGCAGGGGGTCGCGCTCGAACCACGGATAACACGGAAACCCCGTGGCCACTGCCCGCTCCAGCCAGCGGATGCTCTCGTCGGTCTGGCCGAGCTGTGCAAACGTGGCGCCGAGGCTGTAGGCCACGTGATGGTCCATGTACGAACCGCGCGCAATCGCGGTCGCGCGCGTGCGCGCGCGATCGCGCAGGCCAGCAGCCGCCTCGATGGACGCGAGCGACGCCTGGGCGCGAACGTCAAGTTGACCGCCGCGTTTCACCGAGGCGAGCATCTCCTGCGCGCCAGCCACGTCGCCGGTGTAGTAGCGGGCCAGTCCCAGATAGTGCCGAATCACTGGCGCATCCGTCTGCTGGAGCAGATCGGTGGCCTGCCTGGCCGCGGCAGCGTAGTGCCCGTCGAACAGCTGCACGACGACTTCGAGCCGTGCGCTCTCGACGTTCGGCGACGGGTTCAGCGCACGTGCGAGCCGCGCTTCTTCTCGCGCCAGATCGAAAAGGCCGAGGTGGTAGAAGGCGCGCATGCGCACGACGTGCGCGAGATCGAGCGAGGGGTCGAGCGCAAGCGCCGCCGCCGAGCCGGTGAGCACGGCTTTCCAGTTGAATGCTCCGTACAGGGTCCCCGCTGCGCTCGCAATCGCCAGACGCGCATCGGCCAGTGACGGGTCCTGCTCGAGGGCGCGACGCGCTTCCTCGTCGGCTTTCTTGCCCCACTTCAGCGCGTCGGCCTCGTACGCGTACCGCACGCTGAACCACGCGGCCCCCGTCGCGAGACCCGCACGCGCCAGCGCGTAGTGGTCGTCGAGTGCCAGCGCCTGCTCGAAATACGACAGGGCCTCCCGCATGTTCGCTTCGGTGTAGTTGACGAGCAGCACACGGCCGCGAAGATACAAATCATATGCGGCGGGATTCTGCGTATAGCGCACGTGCAGGCGCGCACGCTCGGGCGGCGACAGCTCCAGGCGCAACGCCTGGGTAATCTGCTCGGCGATGTGCGTCTGCACCTCGAGCAATCCCCCACGGGGCTCGTCGTAGCTTCGACCCCACACGGCGACGCCGTCGGCCCGCACCAGCTGCACGCTGATACGGTAGATGTGCTCCGCCGGCTGGACTGTCCCGAGCAGGAGGTACTGCACGCCCAGAGCGGTTGCGACGCGCACGGGGTCGGATTGCGCATCCTTATAGGGAATCACGGCGGTCGTAGGACGCAACCCGATCTGCGGGATATTGGCCAGCCGTGTCGTGATCGCGTCGGCGATGCCAACGCCAATGTACGACGCATCCTGACTCCCCGATCCGTCGAGCACCCGCAGCGGCAGAATGGCCAGGTGCGGCGTGCCGGTGCCTGACGTCTCCGAAGTGAAAGTGGCCGTGCCCGCCTCGCGCTCGACAATCCAGGCGCCTGCGGCTACCGCCAGCACGAGGAACGCCGCCGCCCAACGAAAGCTGTGCGGGCGCGGGAGCGGCGGGCGCGGGAGAGGGGCGGCTGGCAGCGCCGCTTCCTGGGTGGCCGCCACCGACCCGTCGGCGGCGGGGGGCGTGGTCTGCACCACCGCCACAGGCGCAATGAACCGGTAGCCGCGCCGTGCCAGCGTCTCGACGAACTCGGGGGCTTCTGCCGAATCCCCGAGCGCCTGGCGAACCTTCTTGATCGCGGTATTCAGCCCGTGCTCGAAGTCAACGAACGTGTCGCTCTTCCACAGCCGTTCGCGCAGCTCTTCCCGTGTGGCGATCTCGCCGGGCCGCTCGAGCAGCGTCGCCAGCAGCTGGCGCGGCTGTTCCTGCAGCCGGACGCGCTCGCCCAACCGGTAGAGCTCTCCGGCGGCGACGTCGAACTCGAAACGCCCGAACAGAAGGCGCGGGCGGGGCCCTTGACTGTTCATGGCAAAGGCGGAAGTCGCACGGAGTGTAAGCTCTGCGGCCGGGGCCGGTCAATGGACCGCCAGGCCCGCTCCATGGCGTGAAAAAACGTCACGGGTCCCTCCGAGGTGACGAGTTCACCACCAGTTCACCCGAAGTTCACCCGCGGTGCATGGCTTCCCTCCAGCCAGTCCGCTTAAGGTCGGCGGTGCATCCATCAACGGCAGAAGCTCGGAAGAGTCAGGAGGAGGTCATGACGAGGAACTCTCGCGCGCGGGCGTTCGCCGCGGTTCTGACCGGAGGCGTCGTGGTTGGCTCGTTCGTGCTGGCGAGCGGAGGCGACCAGCGCCCGGTGAACGGCACAATCTGGGCCGCCAACCGCGGCAGTCATACCATCCGGGGCTTCGACGCCGACACCGGGGCGGAGACTCACACGATCGCGATGGCGCCCGCCTCCCAGCCCGGCGACCTCGCCTATGCCAAAGGCAAGCTCTACGTCACGGAAGAGTTCGGGACGCCACCGGCAATCGCGATCGTCGATCCCGAGGCCGGGACCGTCGTCGACCGGATCTACTTCCCGGCAAACTCACGCCCGCATCATGCGCACGCGAGCGAGTCGGGCAACCTCATCGCGGTAGGGCTCTACGGGACCGACATGGTTGCAGTCGTCGACACCCATGACGACTCGTTGCTCGGCCCGTGGGATACGAACCCGCTCACCACGAACGGCCGGGTACACGCGGGCGTGTTCTCGACGGACGGCCGCACGCTGTACGTGACGAGCGACGCCTCGAACGAAGTGATCGCACTCGATCCGCGCACCGGGGACGTGCACTGGCGGATGACGGTGCCGGGCGCCCACGAGCTCGCGGTGACCCACAACGGGAAGACCGCCTACGTGAGCCGGCGAACCGCCAACCAGCTGGCCGTGATCGACCTAGAGCACCAGACGTTCCAGGACGTGCTCGGGCTGCCGCTGCCCGACTCCTTGCGGCTGGCGGCCAACGAGCGCCTGCTGACGGTCGGTCTTCGCACGCTGCCGGCACGGTTGGCCGTCGTGGACACCAGCACGTTCGACGCGCAGCTCGTCGACCTTGCGCCCGGCGAGGCAACAACCCTCGGCGCCCATCAATGGACCTCGCCGAGCGGGCGCTATACGTTTGCGGCGTTCGAAGGCGGACCGAATCCCGGCGTGGCTGTGATCGATCACCACGCGGGAAACGTGGTGGTGCAGAGATGGAGCTACCCCGGACGGCCGCACGGCGTCGACCACGTGCTTCCGTAGCCGAGACGGCAACGGCTTACGGCAGCGCCTCGGCGCGGTCGGCCGGTGCCGGCGAGCGCTCGCGAAGGAATGCGGCGATGTCGGCGCTGTGCTCCTTGGCGCGCAGGACCGACTCCAACGCCGTCCGGCCCTGCTTGTTGCGAACATCCAGGCGCGCACCGCGCTCGACCAGGAACTTCACGAGAGCCAGCGACCCCGCGGCGGTGCCGGACTCGGCGAAGTTGGTCGTGGCGGCGACGTGCACGGCGGTATCGCCCGCTGCGTTCACCGCGTTGAGGTCCGCTCCCTGCTCGAGGCTGAAGGCAATCGCGTCGCGCGCCATGGCCTCGGTGCCGCCGATCGGTCCGCGGTAGCCCAGACCCGCCGCGAGGAGGAGCGGCGAGTTGCCGTTGTCCTGCGTGAGCGACGGATCCGCGCCGCCCGCCAGCAGGATCTTCATCAGCCGCACGTCGCCGGCTCGCGCCGCCCGCATGTACGGCGTCGCACCTGTGCCCAGCTTCCCGTCGCCGCCCGTATACACCCGCTTCAGCACCCGCGTGGTCAGCCGCGCGTTGGGGTTGGCGCCGTGCGCCAGCAGCGCCTTGACCATCTCCACGCTGCCAGCGATCGTTGCCGGCGGCGGATCGGGCCGGCCGAATCCGAGCTGCATGGTGTGCAGATCCACGGCCGCGTACAGCGGCGTCATGCCGGTGCGGTCGGCAATGTTCGGGTTCGCGCCACGCTCCAGCAGCACCAGGGCCACGCGAGCGTGGCCGTTGATGACCGCGAGCGAGAGCGCCGTGGCGCCGTCTGGATCGGTCGCGTTCAGGTCGGCACCGGTATCGGCCAGCGCCGCCACCGCCTCCCCCGCGCCTTCACGGGCGGCATACATGAGCGCCGTCCAGCCGCCCTTTGGCAGCACCGTCTGGCCGACGTACGAGATCCCCTCCTCGAGCGCGTCGCCGATGACACCAGGCGGCGTGTGCGGAAACGCCGTGAGCGCGGCCCGGGCGTTGACCGCGGCGCCGCCACGGGCGAGCGCGCGAACCGCGTCGGCGCGATTGTCGAGCGCCGCCCACATCAACGCCGTGGCGCCCGTCCGGGCGTCGGCGGCATCCACCGTCGCGCCGTGGCGCAGCAGCGTGTCCACGGCATCGGCGCGGCCGGCGCGGGCCGCGAGCATCAGCGCGGTCTGCCCGTCGCGCAGCGCGGCGTCGGCGGCGGCGAGTGTCGCGCCGCCTTCGAAAAGCAGATTCAGCACGGCCGCATTGCCGCTGCGGGATGCCAGCGCCAGCGGCGTCATGCCGTACCGGTTGGCCGCATCGGGCCGGGCGCCGGCCTGCACGAGCGCTCGTACGACGGCGACGTCTCCGGCATGGGCGGCCCAATGCAGCGGGGTCGTGCCATCGGCCTCCGCGGTATTGACGTCGGCGCGGTACCGCGCCACCGCGGCCGCGGCCGCGGGTCCGCCGCTCTTGACCGCGGTCGCGAGCGCCGTCAGGTCGCCAGCCGCCGCCGTCGCGGTCGAGGTCAGGAGTCCGGCAAGCGCCAACCGGACGACGTCACGCTTCATCGAAACAGCTCCACCGTCCCGTCGCTGTCGCCGAACCGGTCGAGCGAGGCGCCGAAACGATTGGCGACGGTCAGCCAGAGATTGCCGATCTCGGTCTTCTCGCGCAGCACGACGTGACGGGCACCGCCGCCGACGCCACCGCCGAGCGCCAGCATCGGGAGCGGGTCGGTGGCGTGCACGTTGGAGTTGCCCATCCCGCTCCCATAGAAGAGCAACGACGAGTCGAGCAGCGTCCCATCGCCGTCTCTGGTCTCGCGCAGGGTGTCGAGGAACTTGCCCACCATCTCGAGACACCAGACGTTGATCTTGGCGTTGCGCGCGATCTTCTCGGGCTGCTCCCCGTGATGCGAGGTGACGTGCCACGGATCGGGAATGCCGATCTCGGCAAACGTCCGCTGACTGCCCTCGCGCGACATCATGAAGGTGAACACCCGCGTCAGGTCGGCGCGGAAGGCCATGGCGATGAGGTCGAACATCAGCGAGGTGTGCTCGACGAACGACTCGGGGATGCCGAGCGGCTTGTCACCGAGCTCGACCTCGACCCGCTGCTGCCCTTCGGTACGCTGGATGCGCTGTTCGATCTCGCGCACGTTGTCGAGATAGTCGGACACGCGCGCGCGGTCGCCGGCACCAAGCCGCGCCCGCAGCACCCGCGCCTCGGCGGTGATCGCGTCGAGCAGGCTCTTGTCCTCGGCCAGGATGCGGCGCCGCTCCGCATCGGAGGCGCCGTCACCGAACAGCCGCTCGAACGCGATGCGCGGGTTGATCTCCATCGGCAGCGGCGTCGTCGGCGACGACCATGAGATGGTGTTCATGTAGGCGCAGCTGTACCCGGGCGTGCAGCCGCCGACGTAGCCGGTGAAATCCTCGGTGGCGAATTCGAGCGACGGGAACGGCGACTCGCGTCCAATCTGCCGCGCCAGCACCTGATCGATGGTGGTGCCGATGCGGTAGTCCTGACCTTCGGTGCGCTTCGGGACGGCGCCGCTGAGCCACCCGGAGGCGGCGGCCGCGTGCATTTCGGCCACGCCGCCGGCGCGCATCAGGTTGCTGACCACGACCATCGAGTCTTTGAAACGCTCGAGTACCGACAGCGAGGGCGACAGCTGGTCGAGCGGTCCGCCGGCGGGCGGCGTCCACGACGCCATGTCGGCGCCGTGCGGGATGTACATGAACCCGAACCGCTTCGGCGTGGCGGCCGGAGTCGCGGCGAGCGCCGTCGCCGCCGGCACCATCGCATCGAGCAGCGGCAGGCTGATGGCCGCGCCGAGGCCGCGAAGAATCGTCCGGCGTGGCAAGGCAGTGCGGGTGATGTACATGGTCAGCTCCGTCCGTGAAGGGTCGGTCGCGGTCGCGCCGCGCCGTCGAGCCCGGCCCGGGTTTCGAGCGTCGCATCGGCCCGGGTCGTGGTTCGCATCCGGAAGGGCACGCTGCAGGCAATGCCCTCGGCAATCGCCGAGAACCGGTAGCCGCCGGGCCGGGCCTCGCGCACGATCGCGCGCACTGCGGGCATGTCGGCCGCCACGAGCCCGCGCCCCAGGGCGTAGGTCATCAGCTTCTCGACGAAGGTGCGGACGAAGATCTCGGGGCGCGCGGCCAGTGCGGCGCGCAGCCCGTTCACACCCTCGATCGCCGTGCCGTCGGCCAGAATGTCCCGGGTGTCGAGCCGGGCGCCCGATTCGCTCGTGGCCCGCCACGCGCCGACCGCGTCGAAGTTCTCGAGCGCAAAGCCAATCGGATCCATGAGCTTGTGGCAAGCGGCGCACGATGGGTTCGCCCGGTGCCGCTCGAGCTGCTCGCGCATGGTGCGCGGTGCCACGGGATCGTTCTCGGCCAGTGCCGGGACGTCGGGCGGCGGCGCCGGCGGCGGCGAACCGAGGATGTTGTCGAGAATCCACTTGCCTCTCAGGACCGGCGACGTGGTGGTCGCGTGCGACGTGGCCAGGAGGACGGCTCCCTTGCCGAGGAGCCCGCGGCGGGCCTCGGTCACGCGCACGCGCTGAAAGCGCGCGCCGGTGACGCCGGCGACGCCGTAGTGCTTCGCCAGCCGTTCGTTGACGAAGGTGTCGTCGGCACTCAACAGGTCCATCACGCTGCGGTCCTCGGCGACCACGCTCGCGAAGAACAGCTCGGCCTCGGTGCGCATGGCTTCGCGCAGGTTGTCGTCGAAATCGGGAAAGAGGTCGGAGTTGGGCTGGATGCCGCGCAGGTTGCGCAGATACAGCCACTGCCCGGCGAAGTTGTCGGTCAGCGCCCGCGCCTTGGGATCGGCGAGCATGCGGCGCACCTGGCGGGCGATCGCCGCCTTTTGCCGCAGCTCGCCCGCGGCGGCCGCACGCAGCAGCTCGTCGTCGGGAATCGAGCTCCAGAGAAAGAACGACAGCCGGGATGCGAGCTCGTAGCCACTCACCGCGTGCGCCGTGCCGGGCGCGACGCCGGCCGGCTCCGCCTCGGGACGGAAGACGAACGACGGACTGGCCAGGATGCGCCGGACGACCGCCTCGACCCCGGTGTCGAAGCTGCCCGAGGCGCGCTCGCGGCGATACGTGTCGAGGAGCGCCGCCGTCTCGGTGGCCGCCAGGGGCCGCCGGAAAGCGCGGCGGCCGAACGTGGTGGCAATGCGGCGCACGCAGGGTTCCTCGCTGGCGGCCGCGGCTGGCCGGCAGGTGAACACGCGGCGGCTGGCGGCCTGGTCCGCGCCGGTGGCGTTGAACGGACCGGTGACGGTGATCGAGTGCACGTGCGGTGCGCGCTCGGCGCCAAACGGGTTGTCGAAGTCGCGAAGAAACGGCTGCAGCCGCACGGCCTGGAGCGCCGCGGGCGTTTCATCGAGCAACGTCGCCACGAGCGGGCGCTGTCCCGCCTTGACGTGAGCGCGCACGCGCAGCCGCCCGGTCTCGATGGCATCCGACGTCGCCGTCGGATTGCGCTGGAGCGCGATCAGATCGTCGCGGCCGCCGATCGTCGCCAGCAGGAGGCGGGCGCCGTCGAGCGACAGCTCCACATCGTGGGGATACTCGAGACCGCGAATCGCACTGAGATTGGTGCGCCACATGCGCACCTGAAACTCGTAGTCGCCGTCGAGCGGGAACGTGTGCGTGGCCAGGAGACCGCCCACCGTCCCGAGGGGCATGCCGTCGAGCTCGCGGCCCTGCGATCGATCCTGCCGCACCGTGTAGGTGGCGCTGCCGGCGCCGATGCGTGGATCGCCGACCGCGACCGCGCTGATCTTCCGTGCCGCCGAGAGGTAGGCCTGCAGCAGCGCGGGCGACGACCCCTGGGCATCGGCGACATTGTCGAAGCCGAAGGCCGCCGTGTCCGGCGGCAGCAGCGACGCAACATCGACGTCGAGCCCGAGCAGATCGCGGATGGCGTTGGCGTACTCGGCCCGGTTCAACCGGTGCAGCGCCGGCCGGCCGGGATCGGGTCGCACGGCCGCCGCGGCATCGAGCTCTCCCTCCAGCGAGGCAGCGAGCGCGTCGAGCACGGCGCGGTCGGGCCGGCGTGCGCCCTGTGGCGGCATCACGCCCAGCCGCAGCTTGCGGACCACGCGCTCCCAGACGTCGGAGTGCTGAGGGACCGCGGCGAGATCGGCGCCTTGGAGGCTGAGGCCGCCCGTACGCGCGCGGTCGTTGTGACAACCGATGCAATAGTCCTGAATCGTCTTGGCGTGCGCGCCCGGGGCCGCCGCGGCCACGGGCGGCGGCGACTGCGCCCGCACCCCTGAGGCAACGGCAGTGATGGCGGCGGCGAGAAGGAGCGTGGCCAGCGTCGCGCGCATCTCGAATCGAGTGCGCTCATTGTCCACTATTTCTTTCGACGGAGACGCCTTCGGCCTGCGCAGTCGGCAGGCATACCAAGAACTGGGGATGCGGACGCGAGCGGGCCGCGCTAGTGGCCTGTCCTCTAGTCGGCGGTCACGAGGCCGTGGCGCACCGCGTAGAGCACGAGCGCCGCGGTCTTCCGCACGGCCAGCGTCTTCATCAGGTTGGCCCGGTGTGCGGCAATCGTGTTGGCGCTCAATCCGAGCGTCGCGGCGATCTCGCGATTGGACTGCCCGTGCGCGACGAGCGTCAGTACCTGGCGCTCGCGCTCGGTAAGGCGCTGATGCGCGGCGTCGGAGGCGGTGCGAACCGGCCCCGCCGCCGACGGCGCTGCCAACGCCGGGCTCAGGTACATGTCGCCGCCGGCCACACGGCGCACGGCCTGAATGAGATCGCAGTCTTTTGCGTCGTCGAGCGCCAGATACCCGCGCGCCCCGGCGGCCAGCGCCGCGCGCACCGCCGCGACGTCGCTCGACCGGCCGAGCACGAGCACCGGCGTGGCGGGATGACCGTTTCCGATCTCGCGCGCCTCGGCCGCGCCACCGCGGTGCGTCACGGCGCCCACCACCACCACGTCGGCGGGGGACGTGCGCAGGGCGGCAACGGCCTCGACCGCCGTCCCCACGCTGGCCACGACGGCGATGCCGGCGGATTCGAGCAGCTGCCGGAAGCCGCTTCGCACGAGCGGGCAATCGCCAGCCAGCACCACGCGGATCGACCCGCTGTCGCTCATGCCCTCTCCACTCGCTCGGTTAGACACGCTTTCCACTGAGGCGGGTCCAAAGACCCGCGGCCACGTACACCCACCCGGCCCACCTGACCCCTTAGAACAGCCCCACGGTATTGCCCTGGGCGTCGATGTCGATGTTGTGGAACGCCGGCGTCTTGCCGAGGCCGGGCATCCGCTGCATCTCACCGCACAGCGCCACCACGAAGCCGGCCCCCGCGCTCGGCACCAGCCCGCGCACCGGCAGCGTGAACCCGGTGGGGCGGTTGCGCAGGTTGGGATCGTGCGACAGCGACAGGTGCGACTTGGCCATGCACACCGGCGCCGTCCCCAGCCCCAGCTTCTCGATCTTCTCCAGGTCCTTGCGCGCTTGCGACTCCAGGTCGACGTTGGCCGCGCCATACAGCTTCGTCGCAATCGCCTCGATCTGCTGCGTAATCGGCGTCCCGGGCGGCGTCAGGAAGCGGAACGTGTTCGGCTTGTCGCACGCCGTCACCACCGCCTTCGCGAGCTCCACCGCGCCGGCGCCGCCGTCGGAGTAGCCGGTGTGCGTGACCACCGTCTCGGCCCCGGCCTGCGTCGCCAGATCCCGGACCAGCGCCACTTCCGCCGGCGTGTCGGTCGGGAAGGCGTTGATCGCCACCACGCACGGCAGTCCGTACTGCCGCACGATGTGCACGTGCGCCGCGAGATTGTCGGCGCCCTTGCGCAGCGCGGTCAGGTCTTCCTGCGCCAGTTCCTTGAACGCCTTGCCGCCGTGCGACTTGGTCGCCCGCACCGTCGTCACCAGCACCGCCGCGCTCGGCGCGAACCCGCCCACCCGGCACACGATGTCGCAGAACTTCTGGAACCCCAGGTCGCTCGCGAACCCCGCTTCCGTCACCACGTAGTCGGCCGCCTTCAGCGCCATGCGGTCGGCGATGATCGAGTTGGCCGCGTGCGCGATGTTGCCGAACGGGCCCGCGTGTATCAGCGCCGGCTGCCCTTCCAGCGTCTGCACCAGGTTCGGCTTGAGCGCGTCCTTCATCACCACCGTCATCGCGCCCGCCACCTTCAGCAGCTCCGCCGTGACCGGCTCGCCCGTGTAGGTCGAGGCGACCACAATCCGCCCCAGTCGCCGCCGCAGGTCCTGCAGGTCGCTCGACAGCGCCAACACCGCCATCACTTCCGACGCCGCCGTGATCACGAACTGGCTCTCGCGCGGCACGCCGTGCGCCTTGCCCCCCAGCCCCACCACCGTGTAGCGCAGCTCGCGGTCGTTCATGTCCAGCGTGCGCGGCCACATCACCGACGAGGGGTCGATCCCCAGCGGGTTCCCGTTGTAGATCGAGGCGTCCAGCGCCGCCGCCAGCAGGTTGTGCGCCGCTGTCACCGCGTGGAAGTCGCCGTTGAAATGGAGGTTGATGTCCTCCATCGGCCCGACCTGCGAATACCCGCCGCCGGTGCCCCCGCCCTTCACCCCGAAGATCGGGCCCATCGACGGCTCGCGCAGGCACAGCATCACCTTCTTACTGAGCTTGCCGAGGCCCATCGTCAGCGCCACGCTGGTCGTCGTCTTGCCCTCGCCCGCCTTGGTCGGCGTAATCGCGGTCACGATCACCAGCTTGCCGTTCGACCGGCTCTGCAGCCGGTCCAGCAGCGCCAACGTCACCTTCCCCCGGTACTGGCCTGAGGCTTCCAGTTCCCGTGGCTCGATACCCGCCGCCGCCGCAATCTCGCCGATCGGGTGGAGCCGGGCTTCCTGGGCAATCTCCAGCGCCGATTTCATCGTGGCTGTCGTCATCGCTCTCCCATCAGACGCTTGAAGGTCTAGGCGCGTTGGGTGGTGTAGAGAATCGTGGTCTTCGTCCCCGGCCGGTAGGGAAACGGCGCGAAGTGGACGTCGTAGCCAGCGCGTGCCCCGACGGCCCGCAGCAGCGCCCCATTCACCCAGGTCACGAGCGACCCGTCGAGCTTTCCGGGGCCCCGGAAGCCTTTCCGGTAGTCGTCCATGTCGCTGACGAAGATGTCCTGCACTTCGAGGTAGCCGCGCGGGTGGAGCAGCGGCAGCGTGTTGGCGAAGCTCTCGCCCGCCCCGCGCGACACGTGAAACCGCACGTCGTCGGGCGCCTCGGCCAGCAGGTCCTCGAGATGCTCCTTGCGCAGCCCCGGCGGCACGTGTGCGTCGTCGCGGTCGTCGAGCGCGAGCAGCCGCTCCTCGAGCTTGAAGGCCTCCCATAGCCGCCGCCAGAACTCGACACCGCGCTCGTCCGGAAACACCGCGTGCGGGCCGCCGTCGAGCAGCTGGCGGGCCGCCGCGGGCAAGGCGTCGCGCTCGATCCCGAAATCGGCCACCAGGGCATCGACCGCGGCGCCGTTCAGATACGCGCGCGCCTCGATCAGATACAGCTTGCCGTCGCGGCGCACGAGGTCGTCGAACGGCAGGTTGTCGTACGTGTTGGTGGAGTGGACGTACATGACCTTGAAGCGGTACTGACCGAGCGCGGCGAGCGGGTTGAGGGCGTCGAGCGGCACCCCGCTCACCTGAGCGCCGTGGTGCGCCACGGCGGCCAGCGCGCGCTCGAGGCTCGTCGGCGAGTAGTCACCGAGCAGGAAGTGCATCCGCGGATAGAAGGTCCCACCCGCCTCGGCGTCGAACGCCTTGAATTTGTCGAGCCACGACGCCGCGCGCGCGCCGGTGCCGACGCCGATCTCGAGCCCGATCAGCTCCGCCGGGCACTGGCCCTTGGCCTCGAGCGCCTGCACGCGCGTGAGGAACTCCCGCGCCGAGGCGGCCACGGCCTCGGGATGGTTCGCATCCGACGAACCCGCCGGCAACGCCGCCTCGAAGCCCTTGCCTGACGCGGCTTCCCAGTCGGCGAGGTGCCGCCAGAACAAGCGGTTGAAGTCCCAGATCAGGCAGTCGCGATACGGCCTGAACCCGTCGAGGTAGACGTGCCGTTGCGTGTTGGCGCCCGGCGCGTCTCCCAGCACCCTGACCGCGCTCGCCAGTTCCGCCGACACGTGTTCGGGTGAGGTCTGCCGCAGATCGATCGCGATCTCGGCCAGCGCCAGCATCCGTGGGAAGCTGTCGGCGGCGCGCCTGATGACCACCGGATCGCGGAAGTTCGTCTTGTATTGAATCCAATCGAGGTGCACGCGCAGCGACGGCGCCAGACGCGCATCGAGGACGCCGTCCTCGATCATCGACAGCATGGCGCCGTTCACCAGACCCGCAAGCTCGCTCTGCGGCGATCGGCCGGCCGCCTTCTTCCTGGCTGGAGCGATGTGGTTGATGTGAACGATCACCGTGTCCTGGTCCAGCCCGACGACCGTGCGCCGCCCCCGAATGCCGCCCCAGCGGCGGCTACTTGGCTTGAGTCCCCACGTAGTGCTGCGCGCTCTTGTCGATGCACACGAACTCGATGAGCTGCGTATCCGGGAGCAGATGGTTGTTCACTGTCGCCGTGAACGGCTTCGTGTAGGCCTTTGGATCGTCGATCGTGACGTCGATCACGAGTGAACCGTAGGTCGGGCGCCGGAAGCGTTCGATCATCGTGCCGGCGCTCGTGAACGGGCTGCCCCGCACGTCGAGCCAGCCGTCGTCCATGAAGCCGGTGGTCTCGACGACCAGGGTGTCGCCTTCCCAGCGGCCCACCGAATAGCCGTTCCACCACGGCTCGACGTCGGCCGCTTTCGGCAGCGGCCGGCCGTCGAGGAACACCTCGCGGACGGTGGTCCCGGACCCTTCGTAGATCAGGACCATCACGGTGGGCGTCAGGATGATCTTCTTGGGGTAGGGATGCGATGTCATCTGCATCAGGCCCATCGGCAGACAGTGCGCGTCGGGGTTGTCCTTGCTGTTGTCGGCCATCCGCTTCTTCACGAGCTCGGCCGCCCACGGCTGGTACGGCGCACCGCCGGGACTCTGATCACCGACGTTGCCGAATATCGAGCCCGACGGCGGCAGCGCGCCGGTCCCTTCCGCGGCAACGGGCGCGGGGCCACCGCCGCGACGTCCCTGATTCGTTTCCCATACGCCGGAGAGATCGACTTTGCCGTCGGCCGTGCGTGGCGGCGGGCCGGCCATGTTCACGCTACCGTCGGCCAGCCTCGGCGCGTTCGGGGGCGCGAACTTCGGCCACTGGGCGAAGAGGAGGGGCGACGCAGTGATGACGAAGACGGCGGCAGCGGCAAGAATCCTCATGGTTCCCTGGTGAGTGGAGTTCCACCAGCGTATACGTAAGCGTTCGTCTGTCGCAAACCGTTTCTCACTGCGAAAACGGCGCTGACGAACGTGAGCAAGTAGGCGGGTGGGCAGGTAGGAAAAGAAAGGGCCGGGTTTGAAGACCCGGCCCTCGAAACATCGGCGTGCTGCTGTTGACCAGCGTGCTGCCTGCCTACCGGCCCACCTGCTTACCTGCCTGCCTACCTGCCTACCAAGCTACTTCGCCCGCTTCTTGTACCCCTGCGCCTGCATCGGGATCGACCACACCTGTGCGGCGTTGGCCACCTCGGTACCGTTGGTGTCGGTCGCCCCGCGCGCGAGGATATAGAAGGTCTTCTTGTCCTTGCCGCCGAACGCGCCGGTGATGACACCACGAGGAGTCATGATCACGCCGAGGTTCTTGCCGTCGGGGCTCAGTACTTCGACGCCCGCCTGGGTGGTCACGTACACCCGCCCGGCCGCATCGATCGTGCTGCCGTCGCCGCCGCCGGCCGTCAGCTTGGCGAACTCGCGTTGATTGGTCAACGAACCGTCGGCCTGCACGTCGAACGCGGCCATCGCGGCGCCGTTGGTGACATACAGCGTCTTTTCGTCAGCGCTGAGCACGATGCCGTTGGGCGTGATGCCCTCGCCGTACTTCGTGACCACCCCGGCCGCGTTCGCGTGATAGACGCCGCCCATCGTGAAGTAGACGCCGCCCTTGCTGTCGGCAGTGAGGTCGTTGATGACGCCGCCGATGCAGTCGAGCGGCTCGCCGTTGTAAGTGTTCGCGAGCAGCTTCCGCTGCGGCTTGAGCTGCGTGAGGTTGGCGCGCAGCCCGCGCTGGACCATGAACAGCGCGCCTTTGGCGTTCATCGACAGCGCCCCACCGGTGTGCGTGTCCGCGTAGGCGACCTTGGTGCTGCCCTTGTCGTCGAGCTTCAGCACCTGGCTGTTGTCGTTCTGCGCCAGCAGCAGGCCGCCGTCGTCATACAGGATGCCGTCGCCGTTGTTGCCCACCTCCTGCCAGAGGAACGTCCACTGCCGCCCGGCCGCAATCACGCCCGGGATTTCCGTGACCCTGTACTCCCGCACGCCCCCCGCCGGCGCCGGCGGGCCTCCCGCGCGAGCTGGACCGCCCGGACCGCCCCGGCCGGCTCCGCCCCGACCCGCCGGCGGTGGCGTCTTGCAGGTCTTGATCAGATCGGCGTAGCCGGGATCGGCGGGCGCCTGCACGGACTTGGCGGTGTACGGCGTCGCCGGCACGCGCGGCGGAAGACTCTGAGCGAACGCGACAGCGGATCCAATCGCGAACGCGGCACTGGTCAGCAAGGCTCTCGACGTCATCACGGGACCTCCGCAGCTCCGCGGAGCCACCGGGAGCGGCGGCAGCGGAGCGAACGACCCCGAAGCATATACCGGCGCCGCCGCGGCCCGCTCATCCGGGCCCGAGCTGACGCGTGAGCCGGGCGAGGCAGTCGGGGCAGCAGCCGTGCGAGACCTTCACGTCCACGCGATCCCACAGATAGTCTTCGACCGACTGCCAGTTGTCGGCGCTGTTGATTCGACGGCAGTACATGCAGAGGGGCAGCAGGCTCTCCAGGCTGCGGACCCGTTTCATCGCCGACTCGAGCTCGGCGAGCCGCTCGGCGAGCTGCCGCTGCGCGTCCACGGCCCGCAGCCCGGTGCGGATTCGCGCGCGCACCTCGACCGGGCTCACCGGCTTCACCAGATAGTCGTCGGCCCCCGCGTCGAGACCGGTTTCGATGTCCTCAGGCTCGCCGCGTACAGTGACGAGGATGACGTAGAGAGAGGCGCCGGACGTGGCCTTGAGCTCGCGGCACAGGTCCACGCCGGACCCGTCGGGCAGCATCCAGTCGAGCAGTACGACTTGAATATCGGGGCTGGCCGCAAGGATCCCGCGCGCGGCCGTCGCGCTCAGCGCCGCCTCCGGCCGCCAGCCTGCGTCCTCGATGATGCCGCCGAGGACGAGCTGCGTCGCCGGGTCGTCTTCCACGCAGAGGACGCGATCGTTCATCGGCCGGAAGGGTCTCCCTGCCCTGCCGCGGGCGTGCCCGAACCGCTGACGCGGTCGAGCCACGACGTCATCGCGGCGCAGAGCGCGTCGACCTGCGCGTGCGCCTCGCGGATCTCGCCCGCCGGCACCTCGCCGGCCCGGGCCAGATCTTCGATTCTACGCGCCGTCGCCACGAGCGCGTGCGCGCCGAAATTGGAGGAGGACCCGGCGAGCGAATGCGCGTGACGGGCCGCCGCGGGCCAGTCACCGCTGGCGGCCGCGGCCTCGAGACCGCCGAGGGACGCCGGCAAGGTGGTGCGGCTGATCCGCCAGACCTGCGCCATGCGATCGGTGCGGCCTTCGAACAGCGTCCAGACGGCGTCGGCGTCGAAGACGCCGCCGGGAGCGGGCAGCGGCGCCCGCCTAGGCACGCTCCCTCCGGGCCGGAAGCGATGAGGTCAACGCGCGGATTCTACTCTTCGCAGGCGCCCACCGCGTGCCCGATTCCGTGAGCCGTTTGCCGCCCGCCGCGCCAAGGGAGTCCCCGGGTGTGGACGTGCTAGAGTGCCTTCGTCAGTCGAGCATGACATCCTCGCCTCCCGTGAGCGGCCACCGGTCGCCTCTCGACAACCCGCTCGACGGGCTCCGGCAGCGAGTCCTCCGCTTCTCCCTCGGCGTGCTCGCCGGGGCCATGCCCCTCATCAGCACGGTCATGATCCTCGGGACGGTGTACACCGGCGATCTCGACCTGCGCACCTTCGTGCTGTCGACGAGCGTCCTCTCGTATCCCGTGCTCTGGGCGCTCGCCGGCCGGCTGGGGTTCACCCGCACCGCAGTGGCCTTCCTGGCGCTCCTCGCCTGCAGCGCGTTCCTGCTCGCCTCGCGCGGCGGCCTCACCGGAGGCTACGCGATGGTCCAGATGATCACGGTGCTCTCCGCGTCGCTCTTCTTCGGGCGGCGCGGCGCCGCCATCGCACTCGCGACGGTCGTTGGGCTGCACCTGCTGGCGTGGGCCGCGGTGACGTTCGGGCTCGTGCCGCCGATCACGACCGAACTGTGGGATCCGCGCGTGCCGGCCGTCTGGCTGCGCTACACCGTCATCCTGGTCTGCCTCGGCCTTGTGATTGCGGTGCTCGAGCTCTACGTCGTGGAACAGCTGGCGCACCAGGTGCAGGTGCACCGCGAGCTCGCCGATCGCGAGCACGAACAACGGCTCGCGCTCGAGCGCGCCGAGCAGGAGCAGGCCCACGAACGGGAACAGCGCGAGCACGCGCAACATGCGCTCGAACAGGCACGGCGGCTCGAGGCGCTGGCGCGCATGTCGGGCGGCATCGCGCACGACTTCAACAACGCACTGACCGTGATCATCGGCACGGCGGACGTCGCCCGTCTCAGCCTGTTTTCCCCCGCCGACGTGTCCGGCTATCTCGACGAGATCGTGCAGGCCGCCAAACGCGCCGGGCTGCTCACGACACAGCTGCTGACACTCGGACGCGCCCAGATCGCAGCTCCCCAGCCGGTGGACATGGCCGACTTCCTCGGCCGGCTGCAGGGGGCGATGCGCCGCGTGCTGCCCGACGACAACGTGCTCGTCGTCGATCTCCCCACCGAGCCGCTCACCGCCCACGTGGACGCGGTCGGACTCGAACGCGCCGTCTACAACCTCGTGCTGAACGCGCGCGATGCGATGCCTCGCGGCGGAACCATCACCGTGAGCTGCGGGCGCGAGACGGTGGCGGGCCGCCAGCGCGACCTTGCCGACGGCGTCTACGTCGCCCTCCGCGTCAGCGACACCGGACACGGGATGGACGATGAGACGCTCGAACGCATCTTCGATCCCTTCTTCACCACGAAGGCAGAACGCGGTGGCACCGGTCTGGGGCTCGCCACCGTCTACGCGTTCGCGAAAGACGGAGGCGGTCACGTCGAGGTGACGTCGGCCCCGCAACGCGGCACGACCGTCATGCTGCTGCTGCCCCAGCACGTGGGGGCGGCGCCGGACACGCCGACGCCGGCACTGGACGAGACTGCGCGGCGGCCGGCCCCGGGCGGGCACAATCGCATTCTCGTCGTCGAGGATCGCGACGATGTCCGCTCCAATGTCGTGCGCATGCTCGTCACGCGCGGCTTCGAGGTGGACCAGGCCGCCGACGGCGACGCCGCCCTGGCGCTGCTGGCGCGCGGCCGCGACTACTCGGTCATGTGCATCGACGGTGTGATGCCCGGACTCCGCACCGCCGACATCATCGAGCGCGCGTCCGAACTGGCGCCAGCCATGGGTGTCCTGGTCTGTTCCGGCTACGTCCGCGAAGACCTGCTCCGGCGCGGCGTCCAGGCGGGACGGTATGCGTTCCTCGCCAAGCCGTTCACGGCCGATCAGCTGCTCGCCAGCGTCGATGGCGTGCTGCGCTCGGTCGCCACCACACGCGCGCCGCGCTGACCCGCCCCTCGCCGTCGACGCGCTCCACAACCCAGCCGGCGCGCGCTGGAGCGCAGCCTTGCTGAGTTTGCAAACGCCCCTGCGGGGCGCGCACACTCGCTGCGTCCCCTGCTTCCGGCGCGATGCCACCGGCGAAGGTGAGCCTGCGAGGATGGGCCATGGATACGAACAAGTGCGCGCACCCGGCGTGTAACTGCACCGTCCCCAAGAACGGGCCGTTCGGGAAGTACTGCAGCGAGCACTGCAAGGAGGCTCGCGACATCATCGAACTGCACTGCGACTGCAAGCACCCCGGCTGCGGGAGTTAGCCCGGGCCCGATCGACGCGGCCTCCCCCGCATCGCGATGAGCTCCTGGATCCGGCCGGCGATGCGGTCGAGCGGCAGGATGTCCACGGCGGCGTTCAGCGCTGCGGCTGCCTTGGGCATCCCGTACACGGCGCACGTCGCCTCGTCCTGCGCGATGGTGTGGTGACCGTACGCGCGAAGTCCGCGCAGGCCTTGCGCGCCGTCGCGGCCCATTCCCGTGAGCAGGACGCCCACCACTTGTCCACGCCACAGCCGGCATGTGCTGTCAAAGAACACATCCACCGAGGGGCGATAGATCTTCTCGCGCGGTTCCGGCGTGTAGCCGAGGCGGCCAGCGGACGACGTGAACACGAGATGATCGTTGCCGCCCGCCACCAGCACGGTGCCTGGCGACGGCATGTCGTGGTCGCGCGCGACACGGACGTCGAGCGCGGTCCCGCGGCGCAGCCACTCCGCCACGCCGTCGGTGAAGTGCTCGCCCAGGTGCTGCACCACCACGATGGCCGCCGGCAGCGTGCGCGGCAGCGCCCCCAGCACGACCGACAGCGCGGCCGGGCCTCCGGCCGAGGCACCCATGGCAATCAACAGCGGGCACACTTCCGGAGCGCGGGGCTCGCCGCGCCGCAACGGGACAGCGGCCTTGCCAATCCACCGCGCCATCGACGCGATCTTGGGCAGCAGCACGGCGGCCACGGCATAGGCGGGAGCACCGGCCGGCAGCGAGACGGCATCGAGTGCGCCGTGACCAATGGCCGCGAACGCGCGCGCCGGATCGGCCTGGCCGATCACCGCCACGAGCACCGCACTGGTCGTCTCGCCCACAATCCACCGCGTGGCCTCGAGGCCGTCCAGCCCGCGCGTGTCGAGATCGAGCAGCACGAGATCGGGCGGGTCTGCGGCCCCATGCGCGCGCAACTCGGCGTCGGTGCCCGCAACCCACGTCACCTGATGTGCGCCGCCGGTGAGGACGGCCACTCGCATCGCCTCCGCCGCGCGCGCCTCGCCGACGATACCGAGCTTCATGACTCGGCCCCGCCGATGAGATCGACCACGGCCTGCACCAGCGTGTCGTCGTGGAAGCTGCCTTTGGCGAGGTAATACGCCGCGCCGGCCTCGAGGCCGCGCCGGCGGTCCTCCTCGCGGTCCTTGTGGGACACGATCATCACGGGGATGGCCGAAGGGCGCGGACCGCACCGCGTTCCAACCGTCCATGCCGTCCACTGCGAGGTCGACGTCGTGGCGCGCGGCGCGGAGTCGACGGCTCCCGGCGTCGCCCCCGATGGATCGGAACTCGGCCGACGTCTTCTGCCTGCTCGGCGCGATCCATGACGCGCTGCGTCGGGATCGTCGGACCCGGCATCGCGGTACTCGTCGAGAAACGTCCGGTCGAGGGGCGCGTCAGTGCAACCCTCGTCGGCACGCCACACCTCGGCGGGCTCTGCGGCGGCCGCGCTCGACAGATGCCGGTCGAGGCAGGCGATGAGCGCATCCTTCGACGGCAGCTTGACCAGATAGTCCGCCGCGCCGGCGGCAAGCGCTCGGGCGCGCGTGGCGCCGTCGTCGTTGCCCGAGAGCACGACGACAGGCGTCGAGGCCGTGGCGGCGTGGCGGCGGAAGGTCGCGACCAGCGTCAGCCCATCGGCGTCGGGCAGGACCAGATCCTGGAGGATCAGATCCGGACGGAGGCGGTCCTCGGGGTCGAGCAGCCGCGCGAGCGCCAGCCCGACGAAGCGCTGATCGTCGACGAGCAGAATCGTCGTCCGCGCGCGCGGCGTTGCCGAGATGGGCCGATCCGGGCTGACCATGACTGCCCCGAGTAATCGGCTGGACCTGGCGCAGCTGGAGTGGCAACGGCGCGCCCCGCCATCGCGAGAGCGCGCCGCCGCGTGTCACCGCGTGCCGGGGACCCGGCCGCGCGGGCGGTCAAACCCAGGGAATCTCTTGGTGTTCCGCTGCTGCGCGCCCGCCGCCCCGGTGCTCAAGAGCGCGACACGGCTTTGCCGTTTCGGAGCACCGGTGCCGCGACGGCCGCCAGCTCCGCGCCGGCCGCGCAGACGCGCTCGGCGACGAGCGCGGCCACCGCTTCCGCCATGCGCTGGTGCGCCGGCGTGAACGCGCCCTGCCGATCCGAGTAAAACGCGAGCACGCCGCCGAGGCGTTGGCCGTCGGCGATGGGGACCGCCAGCGCACTCTGCAGGTCGCTCACGTCGCGCACGTCGGCGTCGGCATCGAGGCGGGCGTCGGAGTTGACGATCGGCGAACGCGTCGCGGCCACCCAGCCGCTCAACCGGTCGCCCAGCGCCACACGGGTCTCGCTGGCAACCGTGTCGGCACCGGCGCGGAACGCCGGCGCCAGCGCATCGAGGCTTTCGTCGTAGACGAACAGCACGCAGGCCGACGCCCCCAGCTCGCTGCGCAGCGACGCCCAGATGGCCTGACCGATCTCCGAGGCGCCGCCCGGCACCGCAAGCTCGCGGCCCAGGCTGTAGAAGGCCGTCAGATCGCGCGGCCCGGACTCCTGTTTCAGCGGCGCCTCGATGACCGGTGTTGCGTGCGGATCGGCCACCGGCGCCCGGGTCGACGGCGGCGGCTCCTCGTTGAGGCCGGCTTCATGCAGCGCGAGGAATCCGTCCACGACGCGCGGGTCGTACATCGTCCCGCGCCGATCGATGAGCACCTGCAAGGCGGCGGCGGTTTCGAAGCGCGGCCGGTAGGGACGATCCGACGTGAGCGCGTCGAAGCAGTCCACCACCATCAGAATGCGCGCACCGATGGGAATCGCCTCGCCGGCCAGACCATCCGGATAGCCGGTGCCATCCCAGTTCTCGTGATGGTGGCGAACGATGGGGACAACCGGGTACGGGAACCCGATGACCGAGAGGATGTCGGCGCCGACCGGCGCGTGCCGACGCATGATCTCGAGCTCGGACGGCGTCAACCGGCCGGGTTTGTTCAGGATGTGCTCGGGCACGCTGATCTTGCCGACGTCGTGGAGCAGCGACGCCGCCTTCAACGCCTGGATGTCGCCTTCGCCGGTGACGCCCAGCTCCCGCGCCAGCCGCACCGAGTTCTCCTGCACGCGGCGGATGTGGTCGTGCGTCACCTGATCCTTGGCGTCGATCGTCTGCGCCAGCGCCTCGATGGTGGCGATGTAAACCTGGTTCATGCCGCCCAGGTGCTCGATCTGGTCCTGAGCGCGGCCAACCGCGTGCGTGAAGGTGACGTAGAGGATGACCGGCAGCGGCGCGATCAGCACCAGGACCTCGAGCGGTTGCATCGGCTCGCCCCTCAGGTCGTGCGAGAGCACGAGCATCAGCATGGCCGCGAACGTGCCGCCCAGGTCGGTGATCCAGAGGCCGAGAAAGTGCTCCCGCCAGATGGCGAGGGGGGACTTGCGCCCATCGAGGCCGACGGCCGCCGCGACGAGGCCGGTGCGCAAGCCGAAATGGAGCACGCCGAAAAGCGCCAGCAGGGCAAACAGGCGGGGCACGCGCCATACGCCGTCGATGAGCACGTTCGGCCCAGACACCGCGAAGAACGCCTGCGACGCCACCCAGATGGCGACGGCCGGCGCCGCGAGGTTGAACAGCACCCGGCGCGGAGTGCGCGCCGAGCTCTGCATGCGGAACGACAGCATCAGGCCGTCGAGGGCGGCCGTCACCGCGCCCGCGGCGGGACCGATGAGCAGGGCGGCCGCCGTGCTGAACGTGTCGGAAATCGAGAAACTGATCTCCATGTCCGGCACGCGCAGCGCGAGCCAGCCGGCCGTGACGGTGAGCACCAGGAGCACGACCAGCGCGAAGGACACCGGGCCGCCCACGATCTGCCACGCCGAATAGACGGCAATGACGACGCCAGCGCCGATGACGGCGTTCACGAAGGCGGCGGCGCGGGGGGCGCCCGTGGTTTGCTGCGTCTCGTCCATGTCGTTCAACAGCCGGCACTTTGGGTTGCACGTCACGGTCCGCGGCCGCGTCGGGCGACGGCGGGCAGGCGCGTGCAACTCGGCCATCTCGCACCCGGGCGAGGCGGCACGCCGACCACCCTGTTATCGGCACGGGCCGCGACGTCTGTGCGAGAGGCGAGAACCGTTTTGCACTGTCTGGCGTCCAATGGAATGTTCAACCCAACCACGGACGCCGCATGGCGGCCCGCCCAACACACGGGCTACCGCGCGGAGACGGGCTCGGAGGAGTGCCTCCCCTCCGGGCCCGTCGTTTTTACGACCTTGGCCTCGATTTAACGGTCGCTTAACACCTCCCGCCACCAGCCTCCGTCCAACCAGACAGGGGGCACCATGAAGAAACCTCTCGTTCTCGCCGCCGCGACCTTGGCGGCGGTCACTGGCGTCGCGGCGTATACCCAGGTCGGGAGATCCGACCCGGAGTCGGCGCCCCTCACGGCCCGCGTGACACGCGGCGACATCGTGGACACGGTCGACGCCACGGGCACGATCCAGCCCGTCACTACGGTCCAGGTTGGCACACAGGTGTCCGGCACGATCAAGTCGCTCGCCGCCGACTTCAACACGCGGGTCCGGCGCGGCCAGGTGATCGCGGTGCTGGAGCCGTCGCTGTTCCAGACGCAGGTCGAGCAGGCGAAGGCGACGGTCGCGAAACTGCAGGCCGACGCCGAGCGGGCCGCCGTGGACGTGCGCGACACGCAGGTGAAGCTGCAGCGCGCGCGCGATCTAAGCGCGCAGCAACTCATCTCGACCTCCGATCTGGACACGGCGGTGACCGCCGCGAACCAGGCCGACGCACAGGTCAAGGCGGCGCAGGCGCAAATCGTCCAGGCACAGGCCCAGCTCGAACAGGCCGAGGTCAACCTCGGCCACACCGTGATCACCGCACCGATCGACGGCATCGTCGTGGCCCGCAGCGTGGACGTCGGTCAGACCGTGGCGGCCAGCATGCAGGCGCCGACGCTGTTCGTGATTGCGCAAGACCTGACGCGGATGCAGGTGCTCGCCAGCGTCGACGAGTCCGACATCGGCCGGGTGCAGGCCGGGCAGGCGGTGTCGTTCACCGTCGACGCCTATCCTGACGAACGGTTCGAGGGCACCGTGGCGCAGGTCCGGCTGCAACCGACGATTGAGCAGAACGTCGTCAGCTACACGACGGTCATCGACGTGCCCAATCCCACGCTCAAGCTCAAGCCGGGCATGACCGCCGGCGTGAGCATCGAGATCGCGCGGGCCGACGACGTCTTGCGCGTGCCGGCGTCGGCGCTGCGATTCCGTCCGCCATCGGCGGACGGGCAGGAGGACGCGACCCGCGCGGCACGGAACAGCACGCCGCAGGGGCCATCGCGAGCCGACCGTCCGCACCGTGTGTGGGTGTGGGCGGACGGTGCCCTGCAGCCGCGCCGGGTCGAGACCGGGCTCTCTGACGGGACCATGACGGCCATCACTGGCGGCGATCTCGCCGAGGGCGCCGTGGTCGTCACCGGAACGGGCGACACGACACCGCGCGCGGCCGCATCCACGACCACGTCGCCGCTACTGCCCTTCGGCGGACGTGGCGGCGGACGAGCACCGGGCGGCGCCGGAGGCGCGCGATGACTCCAGCGATCGCGCCCCTCATCAGCGTACGCGGGCTGACAAAGGCCTATGTGATGGGCGGCGAGCGCGTGCCGGTGCTCCAGGGCGTGACGCTCGACGTGATGCCGGGCGAGTTCGTGGCGCTCACGGGCCCCTCGGGCTCGGGCAAGTCCACGTTCATGCACCTGCTCGGCTGTCTGGATCGGCCGAGCGACGGCCAGCTCCTGATCGGCGGCACCGACGTGGCCTCGGTGGACGCGCGGACGCTGGCGCGACTGCGCAACACCGAGATCGGGTTCGTGTTCCAGGCGTTCAACCTCCTCGCACGCACCTCGGCGGTGGAGAACGTCGAACTGCCGCTGCTCTACGCGCCGCACGTGAAGGCGAAGGAGCGCCGCGAGCGGGCCATCCGCGCGCTGCAGGCCGTCGACCTGAGCGAGCGCCTGTGGCACCACCCGAACCAGCTCTCGGGTGGCCAGCAGCAGCGCGTCGCCATCGCGCGGGCGCTCGTCAACGAGCCGCGCATCCTGCTGGCCGACGAGCCGACCGGCAACCTGGACACGAAGACGAGCATCGAGGTGCTGGGGATTTTCCAGGGCCTCAACGAGCGCCACGGGCTGACGATCGTGCTGGTCACGCACGAGCCCGACATCGCGGAGTACGCCACGCGCGTCGTGTCGTTCCGCGACGGCGTGATCCGCGCGGATCGTCGCGTCGACGTCCGCCGCGACGCGTCGCGCGAGCTGGAGACGCTGACCCGCGCCGCCTGAAAACCCAGAGGGCGGTCTTCAGCCTGGTTGTAGAGGGCGGTCTTTAGACCGCCCTGGAGGATGAACGATGTCACCCGCCGTCACCTGCCTCATCGCCGCCCGGGCGCTCGCGCGCAACGCGATGCGCACGGCGCTCACCGCGCTTGGCCTCATCATCGGCGTCGCCGCCGTCATCGTGATGGTCGCCATCGGCACCGGCGCACGAACCTCGATCGAGAACCAGATCAAGAGCGCGGGTTCGAACATCGTGATGGTGTCGGCGGGTTCCAGTGGCTTCGGCCCCGTGCGGCAGGGCCAGGGCGCGGTGACCACGCTCGTGCCGGCCGACGCCGACGCGGTGATCGCCCAGGTGCCGGGCATCCGCTACCTGTCGCCGAACCTCAACACGCGCGCCCAGGTCATCACGGCCTCGTCGAACTGGAACACCCAGATCCAGGGCACCGGCGCCTCGCTCGTGGACATCCGGTCGTGGCCGCTGCAGTTCGGGGCGTTTTTCACCGTCGCCGACGTGACGCGCGCCGCCAAGGTGGCAGTGCTCGGCTCGGTGGCACGCGATCAGCTGTTCGGGCCAGGAGCGGATCCGACCGGGACCAGTATCCGCATCAAGAACCAGCCGTTCACTGTCATTGGCGTGCTGGCCAGCAAGGGCCAGGCGGCCATGGGGCAGGATCAGGACGACACCGTCGTCGTGCCCTACACGACGGTCCAGAAACGGCTGCTCGGCGTGCAGCACATCACCGGCATGACGATCTCGGCCGCCGACGGCGTGGACCTGACCCGGCTCTCCGACGCGATCGCCGGCGTGCTGCGGACGCAGCATCACGTGCAGCCCGGCGAGCCCGACGACTTCCTGGTGCGCACGCTCGAGGAGATGGCGAGCGTGCTGACGGCGACGACCGACACCATGACCTATCTGCTCGCCGGAATCGCCGCCGTGTCGCTGCTCGTCGGCGGCATCGGCATCATGAACATCATGCTGGTGTCGGTGACCGAGCGCACCCGTGAGATCGGTCTGCGCCTCTCCGTCGGCGCACGCGATCGCGACGTGCTGCTGCAGTTCATGGTCGAAGCGCTGGTGCTGAGCGTCGCGGGCGGCGCCATTGGCGTCGTGCTCGGCTTCAGTCTCGCCAAGGGCGTCAGCGCGCTGCTCGGCTGGTCGGCCACCGTCACGCCGCAGGCCGTCGCCCTGTCGTTCGGCGTGGCCGCAGCGGTGGGCGTCTTCTTCGGGTTCTACCCGGCGCGCAAGGCGGCGCGCCTGAACCCCATCGACGCGCTGCGTTACGAATGAGCGGCGAGGCGTGCCGTCCGGTCTAGATGGAACACGGCAAGCAGGTAGTGGTGGTCGGAAGGGCGATCAATCGCCGCGGATCGATCGAGCGGCCGCACTTCACACACTCGGTGTAGGTTCCGTTGTCGAGACGATCAAGTGCGGACCGGATGGCGTTCATCTCCAGGCGCCCGCCACCCTGTGACTGCCGATCGAGCTGCGCTTCCAGTTGTTGACGGATTTGTACGTGGGTCGTTTCCATTTCTGCTCCCGGCCGCGCCCCTCGCGGCACCGCTGCCGGTGCAAAGGCCCGGCCACACGGGACGCGCGGTGCGAAACGATGCAGATGGCTCAGCGGCCGGCAGCCTCCTCAGCACGCGCCGCGCTCAGGATGTGCTCGAGGCCGAGGTTCCCTTCATGGCACGCGTATTCGAAGATTGGCTGGCTGTCGTCGCGGGTCAACGGCATGGTGAACGTCCAGGGCCGCGTCCACACCTCGGGATCGTTGAACGTCACGTCCCATTGCAGTCGGTCAGGCGCCACAGGCGTGAACCGTTCCACCAGCCGGAAGGCTTCACTGTTGTAGCGGTTGTTGTAGCCAAAATGCGTGCGGTTGGTGAAATTTGTCGTTTCGATCACGAGCGTGTTGCCTTCCCAGCGCCCGCGGGCGTCGCCGAGGTAGGTGCGGATGGCGGGCGCCACGTGCGGGCGGCCGTCGAGAGGAATGACGCGCGTCTCGTGGATCATCTCGTAGCGGATGGCCACGGCGTCCGGCGTCTGCACGATCTCGTAGGCGTTGCCGTAAATCACCGGCATCATCGATCCGGGCAGGCCGCGCGTGATGCAGCGGTCGTACAAGCTGCGATCGAGCCACGAGTCGGCGCGCCCTTCGCCGTTGCGGGCATCGTTGAGCACGGCGGCGGCGGCCTCGCGGCGCTGCGCTTGCGGGGTCATCGCCGGGAGCTTCCCGTCGGGCGGGTCCACGATGAACCACGGCCGGCTGCCATTGCCCAGCAGGTGCTCGTACCAATGCGTCGGGCCCGCCCCCGTCTCGGCACCGCCGATGCCGCCGGCGATGGCCGCGGCTTGCGCCTGACGTTTCTTGACGAGATCGGCGAGTTCGGCCCGACTGAACGTGGCCGGGTCCCGGCCCTTGAACTCGTCGGGCCGCTCGAGCGGCGTGTTGGCTTCGTCCTTGTTGGTGTAGAGGCCCTGCAGATCGGGGTGCCCCCACGGCGTCTTCGGAGGCGCGTAGTGGCTCTGCCCTGTCGTGAAGATCGGCAGCGCAACCAGCACGAGCACCAGCATCCAATGGGGCAGCCCGTTCTTCATCCCGCCTCCTCACACCGCGCAGCGGCGGCCCTATTGTAGGACGGGTGGGACGGATAGGGACTGGTGGGACAGGTGGGACTGGTAGGACTGGTAGGACTGGTAGGACTGGTGGGGCTGGTGAGACTGTCGTGGCCGCGGGTCTTCAGACCCGCCCCATGACGTAGACGGCGGTCTTCAGACCCACCCCATGATGTGGACGTAGAGGGCGGTCTTCAGACCGCCCTGTCATCGCCAGCCAAGGCGGATCACCTCGAAGTCTCCGGCCGAGAGGCTCGCGAACGCCGGGGTGAGCTCGTCGTTGTTCCAGCGCGGGTCCGTGGCGGACCGGACCGCGAGCACCTCGTCGTAGCGTACGAGGCCGGGCAGAGCAGCCAGCGATCGCGATCGACAACGATCAGGTGCAGCCGATCGACGCCCACGTCACGGCGCACGCGAGCAGAAACAGCCGGCACAGTCGACACGTCGACATGATGCGAACGCGTCGCAAGAAGCAGACCACGCAAGACTGATTCTCAGAATCGCTTGCAAGCTCACGCGATGTGGCATCGCTGCGGTAGCCTCGCCAGCCATGGAGGATCTACTGGCGGTGTTCGGTTTGGGCCGCGCCATCACGCTGACGGTCGCGATGGGCGCGTCGATCGCGGCGCTGTTCACGGTGCCCATCGACGCGCGGAGTCCAGCCGCGGGCGGGCAGGCGACGGCGCCGGCCGCACTCCCGCTCGATGCCTCGGGTGAGCAGATTTACCGTGCCGCGTGCGCGACGTGCCACGGCAGCGACGGCCGGGGATCCGCGCGCGGCGTCGTCGGATTCGAGCTGCCGCTGCCGAACGGCCACGACTTTCCCGACTTCACCGACTGCGCCACCAACACCGTCGAGCCGCTGATCGACTGGGTTGCGGTGGCCGCGCGCGGCGGTCCGGTGCGCGCACTCGACCGGCACATGCCCGCCTTCGGCGAGGCGTTATCGGCCGAGCAGCTCGATCGCGTCGTGCGCCATCTCTGGACTTTCTGCACCGACGCGTCGTGGCCACGCGGTGACCTCAACCTGCCGCGCGCCTTCTTCACGGAGAAGGCGTTCCCCGAGAACGAGACGGTGTGGACGACGGGCGTCACGGGCTCGGGACAGAAGGCCGTCACAAACGAGCTCGTCTACGAGCATCGCATCGGCGCCCGCGGCCAGTACGAAGTGAAGGTGCCGTTTACCCTGCAGCAGGGCGACGCCGGCGGCTGGAACCGCGGCATCGGCGACGTGGAGGTCGCAGTACGCCGCACGCTGTACGCCAGCCATGCGCGCGGCAGCATCGTCGCGGCCGGCGGCGCCGTCACGTTTCCGACCGGCAAGGAGACCGCAGGGCTCGGCAACGGCTACACCATCGTCGAGCCGTTCGCGATGTGGGGGCAGATCATCGGCAGCAACGGCTTCCTGCAGCTGCATTCGGGGCTCGAGATTCCCACCGATCAAGACGAGGGTCGCAACGAAGGCTTCCTCCGCACCGCGTTGGGATACACGTTCGCTCAGGATCGCGGTTTCGGCCGGGCCTGGTCACCGATGGCCGAAGTGATCGTCGCCAAGCCGGACGGTGGAGGCGCCGAGTGGGATGTGGTCCCGCAAGTGCAGGTGTCGCTCAGCAAGCTGCAGCACGTGCTGGTCAGCGCCGGCGTCCGCCTGCCCCTCAACGAACGGCAGGAGCGGAAGCCCGAGTTCCTCACCTACTTTCTCTGGGACTGGTTCGACGGCGGCCTGTTCCAGTTCTGGAAATGAAACCGTGACGCGACTCCTCAACGTGCCTGGCGGGCTCGCCGTCACCTGCACCGTGTGGCTGCTCTCGATGTTGCTGGCCGCGCCGAGCGCGAGGGAAGCGACAGGACAGGCCGACCGGCGCGAGCGCCGGCCTCCACCCTCACACACCGCGATGTCCCTGTTCACGCACTCCGACGACTGCGTCGCCTGCCACAACGGGCTGGCCACGCCATCGGGTGAAGACGTCTCGATCGGGTCGACCTGGCGCTCGACGATGATGGCCAACTCGGCCCGGGACCCGTACTGGCAGGCGGGGGTGCGCCGGGAAACGATCGATCACCCGCGGCACGCGGCGGCGATCCAGGACGAATGCGCCGCCTGCCACATGCCGATGTCCACCCGCATCGAGCGCGCGGACGGCGGCACCGGCCGGGTGTTCGACCACCTGCCCCTCGCGACGCGCGACCCTTCGGCGCTGCATCGGCTGGCGTCGGACGGCATCTCGTGCTCGGTCTGCCACCAGATCGCGCCGGACCGGCTCGGCACCCGCGAGAGCTTCAACTCGAATTTCGTCGTGGCGCCCACGCCGGCCGGTGGGGCCCGGCGGATCTTCGGGCCGTACGCGATCGATCCCGGCCGCCAGCGGATCATGCAGTCGGTCACCGGCTTCGTTCAGGCCGAGGCGACGCACATGAAGCAGTCGGAGCTGTGCGCCTCGTGCCATACGCTCATCACCCAGGCGTACGGCCCGGACGGCGACGTCATCGGCTCTCTCCCCGAGCAGATGAACTTCCAGGAATGGCTGCACAGCGATTTCCCGCGCGAGCAGCGCAGCTGCCAGTCGTGCCACATGCCCAAGGCCGACGGGCCGGTTCGCGCCTCCTCGGTCCTCGGCGACACGCGCGACAGCCTGGCCCGCCACGTCTTCGTGGGCGGCAACGCCTTCATGGTGCGGATGCTCAACCGGTATCGCACGGAGCTCGCGGTGGAGGCCCTGCCCTCCGAACTCGAGGCCACCGCCAGCGCCACCGTCCGTCAGCTCCAGGAAGACACCGCGCGAGTCGAGGTCTCGAGCCCGCAAGTGACGGGCGGTGTGCTGGGGTTCGACGTGCGGGTCCGCAACCTGACCGGGCATAAGTTCCCGACCGGCTATCCCTCGCGCCGCACCTGGCTGCACGTCACCGTACGCGACGCGCGCGGCGGCGCGGTATTCGAATCGGGCGCCATCGACGGGACGGGCGCGATCCTCGGCAACGACGGCGACACCGATGCGCTCGCCTTCGAGCCGCATTACGAGGAGATCACGACCCCCGGGCAGGTGCAGATCTACGAGCCCGTGCTCGGCGATCGCCTTGGCGCGCCCACGACCGGCCTGCTCACCGCGGTGCGCTACTTGAAGGACAACCGCCTCCTGCCCCGCGGATTCGACAAGGCGACGGCCGATGCGGAGATTGGCGTGTACGGCGCCGCTGCGGCCGACTCGGACTTTGGCGCCGGCGGCGACCGGACGCGGTACCGCGTGCCAGTCTCGGCGCCGGGACCTTATGTGGTGTCGGTGGAACTGCGCTACCAATCGATCGGGCACCGTTGGGCGCATAATCTGGAGCGCTATCCAGCGCCCGAACCCGCGCGGTTCGTTCAGTACTACAAGGCGGGCGCCGCCGGGTCGTCCGTGGTCGTCGCAACGGCGGTCGGACAGAGCCCTGAGCCCTAAGCCGACAAGGATCGTCACCCATGGCTGCATTGCACCCGCAGATCGTCCACTTCACGATCGTCTTCATCCTCGTCGGCGTCGCGTTCCGGTTGGTGTCGCTCTTCGGCCGGCCGGCATGGGTCGGCCCCGCCGCCGCCACGCTCCTGATCCTGGCGGCGCCGATCGCTTACGTGACGGAGCGCTCGGGCATCGAGGCGCACGGGCCGGTGGAGCGCGCACCGGGCGCACGCGCGGCCGTGGTCCAGCACGAGTGGTGGGGCACCCACGTGCCGATCGCCGCCGGCGTGGTGGGTCTGCTCGAACTGGCCGGGCTGCTGCTGCGGAAGTCGCCGAAAGCCAAGGCCATCCGGATGGTGTCGGCGGTCGCGGGCGTCGTGTCGGTGGCGTTCGTGTATCAGACGGCGAAGTACGGTGGCGAGCTGGTCTATTCGTACGCGGGCGGCGTCGGGATCCGCAGCGGTGATCCGAAGGACGTCGAGCGCCTGCTGCTCGCCGGCTTCTACCACCAGGCGCTGGCCGACCGCGAGGCCGGCCGGCACGAGCAGGCCGCGGTGCTGATTACGCAGGCGGCCGATCGGTTCCGCGGCGACCTCGAGGTGCAGTTACTCGCGGCCGAGTCGCAGTTGCTGGATGCGAAGAATCCTCAGGCCGCCATCGAGGCCCTCATGGCGATCACGGTGCCGGACGACAGCCGGCCATTGGTGTCGCGCAAGGCCACGCTGCTCGCCGACGCCTACGAGGCGGCCGGGCGCAAGGCCGACGCGATTGCGACGCTCGACACCCTGCTGAAGGTCTACCCCAACGGCCGGCTGCAGCAGCGGCTGGACGCGCTCAAGCGCTAAGGCCCAAGCCACTCGTCAAGACCGGGCGGCCGCGCGCTGCAACGAGGCGCGGCTCGACACTCGCTTGCGATAGGCCCACCAGGCGCGCATGCCGAGGAGCACCGTCAGGGCGACCGCCCAGCGGCGCGGCAGCGTGATATCGGCCTTGACCAGCCACCAGAAGTGGATGACGCCGCCGATGGCCGCGACGTACGCGAGGCGGTGCAGCTTCTGCCAGCGGCGGCCCAGCGTGCGCATCGCAAAGCGGTTCGAGGTGATCGCGAGCGAGAAGAGGATGACGAAGACGGTCATGCCAACCGTGATGAACGGCCGCTTCACCACGTCCTCGATCATGAAGCTCACTTCGAAGTAGTGGACGAACACGACCCACGTGAGCATGTGCAGCACCGCGTAGAAGAACGCGAACAGACCCAACATGCGCCGCAACTTGACAAGGTCGTTCCACCCGGTGACACGCCGCAACGGCGTGATCGACAAAGACGCGAACAGCATCCCGAGAGTCCAGGTGCCGGTCTGGTCGGTGATGTAGTCGCCGGGGTTGGCGGTGAGATCGTTGGTGTAGAAGCCCCACACCAGCCGGGCCGCGGGAACGAGGGCCGCGATGAAGACCGCGACCCTGAGGAGCGTGATTCGCTTCAGCATCCGGGCGTGTGGGACGACGCCCGGACGCGCGGTGCGAACCGGCGCAGCCGGTTGGCCAGTCAAGCTGTGCGGCGGCTCAGAAGTTGCGCCTGAGGTCCATCCCGGCGTAGAGGCTCTGAACCTGATCGGCATAGCCGTTGAACATCTCCGTGCGTCGGTTGGCGATGAAGCTCGGGAGCCGCTTCTCGCGCGCCTGGCTCCAGCGCGGATGGTCCACCGTCGGGTTCACGTTGGCGAAGAACCCGTACTCGTTGGGCGCCATTACCTGCCACGTGTTGCGCGGCTGCTTGTCGACGAACCGCATCTTGACGATCGACTTGATGTTCTTGAAGCCGTACTTCCACGGCACCATGAGCCGGAGCGGGGCGCCGTTCTGCGCCGGCAGCGTCTCACCGTACATGCCCACCACCATGATGCTCAGCGGGTGGTTCGCCTCGTCGATCCGCAGCCCCTCGCGATAGGGCCACGCCAGCAAGTCGGTGCGCTGCATCGGGAATCGGCCGACATCCTGCAGCGTGGTGAACTCGATGTACTGCGCATTGCCCTGCGGTTCAGCCCGCTTGATGAACTCCGACAGCGGAATCCCGACCCAGGGGATGACGAAGGACCAGGCCTCGACGCAGCGGAAACGGTAGATCCGCTCCTCGAGCGCGAACGGCTTGATGAAGTCCTCGAGGTTGTACTTCGCCGGCTTGTTGCAGAGGCCCTCTATTTCGATCGTCCACGGCGTCGCCTTGAACTTGGTGGAGTTCTTCTTGGGACCGTCGCCGGCGCCGGGGGCGAACTCGTAGAAGTTGTTGTAGCTGGTGACGTATTCGTAGGCGCTCGGCGCCTCCGTGGTGCTGAGCGGGCTCTTCTTCACGTTGGGCAGCTTGGGCAGGCCGCCGCCCTGTGCGAGCGCGTCGTCGGCAAGGGACCCGAGCCCCGCGGCCACGAGGGCCGCGGCCGATCCCTGGATGAACTCCCGGCGCCTCAGGTACACGCTCTTCGGGGTGATCTCGGAAGAACGGATGTCCGGTGCCTTGTTGATCAGCATGGGTGAATTATAGGCCCCTTCCAAGCCCCACTGGGTGAAATGCCAGCCGAGGCTGCAGGTTACGACGCTGGGCTTCAAGGAATGGCCGGGCCGGTCGGACTGGACCGGTTTTCAACGAATTCTTCGCCAGTCGTCGACGCGACGGAGGGCCTGGGCGAAACAGGCTTCGGCCCGCACCTCGGCTTCGCGCAGCGCGGCGGCCGAGACGGCACCCGTGAGTTCGACATCGTCGGGGCACCGGATCCGGCCCTCCGCCGCGCTGCTGCCGGTGCCGGCAAAGTAGCGCGCCGCACCCACCCTCACCCAGGCGTGCCGCTCTTCCAAAGCCGGCGCGACGAGCGCCTCGGCCACGGCGCGCGCGACCGCTCGCTCGAGGCCGTCGCGCTGGTCGAGCACGACCGCCGGCGCCAGATCGATCTCACCTCCGCGAACTTGCGCGCTGACCCACCACGGCTGACCGGTAGCCCGACGAAAGTCGTCGATCGAGGCGTGGAGCCGGATCGTGAGCGGCACCGCGGCGACCGCGAGGCGGCTGGCGAGCCGGGCCTGCGTCTGTTCGACCAGTCGCTCGAGCTCCGCCGCGGCCACACGGGAGCCCGAGGGTACGAGCGCACGTACGAGGGTGGGAGCCTTTGGCTCCGGCAAGGCGGGTGAGGCCGCCGACTTCGCGGAGACAGGTGGGACAGGTAGGACTGGTGGGACAGGTAGGACTGGTAGGACTGGTCGGGCGGACGCCGACACACCCGGGGTGTTCGACGCTGTCACGCGCGAGATGTCTTCGAGTGCCAGGCCGGGGTAATAGCGGGCCAGGATCTGTGTCGCGGTGTCGCCGCGGGCGGCGCGGCGTCCGGCGCCGATGACGCACATCCCGACGCCGTGGCCGTAGCCCCGGCCCGTGAACGTGACGCGATCACCGCGCCGCGCCAGCGTGAACGCGGTGCTGCGCAGTTCGGTCGAGCCGAGCGCGAGCCTGAAGTCGTTGCTGTTCATCGACGCAGGCTCGAGCCCTGGCAGCCCCACGCGCCCGACGCGGCCCGACGCCGTGTGGCTCTCCACGACGACGTCGTCGAGACGGCGGCCGCGCACCCCGGCACGGCCGAGCGCGTCGCGGATCTCGTCGAGCGTCCGCTCGAACGTCCACGTCGCGTCGTCGCCATGGACGTCGTCCTCGACGGCATCGAGATACGGCAACGACACCCGTGGCCAGACGTCCGAGGCCCGTTCGGTATGGCCGCCGCACGATGCGGAGTAATAGAGGTCGGCCGGCGCGCCCTGATACGACAGGATCAGGCCGGCAGTGGCGGCGGCCGCGCGCCGCGACGCCGCCGAACTGCCGCGCAGCACCTGGCAGTGCGTGGTGTCGCACAGGTCGTAGCCCTCGCGCCGGTGCCGGCCCGCATTGAACAGCGCGTAGGTGCGGATGGCCACCGCGAGGGCTTGGGCCGCGCCTTCCGCGGCACCGGGCTCGCCTTCGGCGGAGAGCACCTGCGCCACGTAGACCTCGAGCGGCAGATCGATGGGCTCGCGACCGCGCGACGGGAACCCGACGTGCACGACCGGCCCACGACTCGTGCGCGCGAGATCGGGCTCCGAGACTTCAGTGACCTGAGAGGCGCGCGCGGCGGCCGGGCGGGACGCGGGCGTCGCGAGTGTCGCCGCGAGGACGACGGCCAGCGCTAGAGCTTGCGTGTACATCCGGGACGGCAGCGGCACTGGATCACCTTTTCTCCGTCCGTGTAGTAGTCGTAGGTCAGTTCGTCGCCAGCCTCGATGTTCTTCGCGGCGCGAATCCAGATCTCTCTGCCGACGATCTGGCTATAGCAATTCGGCTTGCACGCGTGGTTGATGAAACGTGCGACCGACCCATCGACATTGCCGTCGCGTACCCACCGGCGATTCACGGTGAAGCACCAGATTTCGTGGCGTTTGAGGTATTTCGACTCGCGTTTGAAGCTCTCCTTGTGATCGATGAGCTCTCCGTCGTAGGTCACGATGCGTGTGTTCTTGGTGATGGGGACCTTGGTGAACACGCCCCATCCGTGGACTTTCGAGCGGCGGCGCGCGATGGCCGGCAGGGAACGACGTTCTGGCATCGGGAAACAGGATAGCGCGCGGGCCGCGGATTATCACGCATAATAGGCGAACATGAGCCGAACGAATATTGGCACGAGCGAGATCGTCCAGGCATGGGGCCGCATTCTGGGCGGGTATCGCCCGAACCTCTCGATCGAGATCACGCGCGAGTGTCCGCTGCGCTGTCCCGGTTGCTACGCCTACGGCGACGAGCATCTCGGCGGCAACGGCGTGACCTTGCGCGGCCTCACCGACTACAAGGGCGACGAGCTCGTGTCACGGTTCATGGCGCTCATCGACGAGCACCGGCCGCTCCATGTCTCGATCGTGGGCGGCGAGCCGCTCGTGCGCTACCGCGAGCTCACGAAGATCCTGCCGCAGCTCTCCGAACGCGGCGTGCACACGCAGGTCGTGACCAGCGCCGTGCGGCGGATTCCGCCGGAGTGGATCGGGTTGCGGCGCCTGCAGATGGTCGTGTCGATCGATGGCCTGCAGCCCGAGCACGACGAGCGCCGCACGCCGGCGACCTACGACCGCATCCTCAAGCACATCGAAGGGCATCAGATCACCGTGCACTGCACGGTGACGCGACAGCAGATTCGCCGCGACGGCTACATCGAGGAGTTCCTGACCTACTGGCAGGGGAACCCGAACACGCGGCTGATGTGGGTCAGTCTCTACACGCCGCAGGTCGGCGAGATTTCCACGGAACGGCTGTCAAAGGCCGACCGGCAGCGCGTCGTCGCCGAGCTGCGCCGGCTGCGGCCGATGTTCTCGAAGTTCCAGATGCTCGACGGCATGCTCAACGTCTACGCCAACCCGCCGCAGTCACCGGACGAGTGCGTGTTCGCCAAGACGACCGAGTGCCTGTCGTCGGATCTCGAGCGGCGCATCACGCCGTGTCAGCTCGGCGGCAACCCCGACTGCGCCAACTGCGGGTGCGTCGCCTCGGCCGGCCTCGAGGCCATCAGCCGCCACAAACTGAAGGGCGTACTGCCTGTGGGCAAGATCTTCACCGCGTCGGTGCAGGTGGGGAACGTCGTGCGCTGGATGCGCGAAGGCGCGGCCGGCAACAGCAGGCCCGGCGCCCCGCCGGTGCAGCCCACCGCGCAACCCGAGTAAGGAAGCCTCAGGCCTCAGGCGCGCACGAGCGCGCCTTCGGTGTGAATCGCGCGCGCCCGATCCAGCGCCGCGTCCACGCTGGGCAGGATGTTCTGCTCGCCAACGTGGCGATGGAACTCGGCCTTGTCCATCAGCGCCGACGGCTGGGGTAATGCGCCGCACAGCAGCAGTGTCCGGCCCGACGCCTGCAGCGCATCGGCAAAGTCCTCGATCGCTCGCAGGCCCGTGGCGTCGACTGCCGTCATGTTGCGGAGCCGCAGCGCCACGACCTCGCCGAAACCTGGGATGTCGGCGGTGAGGTCGGTGAGCTTGTCGGTGGACCCGAAGAGAAACGGGCCGTGGATCCGCAGCACCGTGACGTAATCGGGAATCGCCTTGTCCTGCAGGATGTGGGGGCGGCCGCGCTCCACATAGTCCCCGGTGACGCGGGTTACCGTGGTCGTGGCGGCGACCCGGCTGATGAAGAGCAATGCCGCGAGAATCATCCCGACCTCGACCGCGACAGTGAGGTCCGCCAGGATCGTCAGCGCAAACGTTGCAAGCCAGATGAGGGGATCGGCCCAGCGCTGCTTCCACAGCTCCGGGATCTCGTGCCACTCCCCCATGTTGAAGGACACGACGAGCAGGATGCCCGCGAGAACTGCCATCGGGATCGCCCTGGCCAGCGGCGCGCCGAGCAGCAGGATGACAAGCAGCACGACCGCGTGCACTATGCCCGCGACCGGAGTTCTCGCCCCCGAGCGCACGTTGGTGGCGGTGCGGGCGATGGCGCCGGTTGCCGGCAGGCCACCGACCAGCGGGGACGCGATGTTGGCCAGGCCCTGCGCGAAGAGCTCGACGTTGGAGTTGTGGCGCGTGCCCGCCATGCGATCGGCCACGACCGCCGACATCAACGATTCGATCGCGCCGAGCATGGCCACCGTGAACGTCGGCGCCATGAGCGTCAGAATCAGATCGGGTCGAAACGACGGCACGTGCACCGCGGGCAGGCCGGCGGGGATGCCCCCGAATCGCGACCCGATTGTCGCGACCGGCAGATGGAACACCGCCGCCGTCACCGTGCCGCCCAGGAGCGCCACGATGTAGCCCGGGACGCGCGGCATCACACGGTTCCATACGAGAATCAGCGCGACCACTCCGGCGCCCAGCGCCATCGTGGGCCCGGACGCGGTGTCGGCGTGCTGCACGAGCGCCCGGATGCGGCCGATGAACTCGCCAGGCGCCGCGCCCGGCAAGGTGATACCGAAGAAGTCCTGCAGCTGCGTACTGGCGATCGTGACCGCGATGCCGCCGGTGAAGCCGGTGACGACCGGGCGTGGAATGAATCGCACGGCGGTGCCGGTGCCGGTGAGGCCCATCACCACGAGGATGATGCCGGCCATCATCGTGCACATGAACAGGCCGTCCACGCCGTAGGTGGCGATGATGCCCGACACCACGACGACGAAGGCGCCGGTCGGTCCCCCGATCTGGACGGTGGAGCCGCCGAACGCCGAAATGATGAACCCGGTGACGATGGCGCAGTAGATGCCGGCCTGCGGCGTCATGCCCGACGAGATGGCAAACGCCATGGCCAGGGGCAGCGCTACCAGGCCGACGGTCACGCCGGCGATCACATCGGACACCAGTAACTGGCGCGTGTAGCCGCGCAGCGCCAGCACGGAGGCTGGTATGAACCGTCGGGAACCGGAGCCTGGTTCGGGCAGAGAGGTCGTCGTCCAGCTATTGTACTTCCGGGGCTCCGGTCAGCGTCTCGAGGAACGCCACCACGTCGCGCATCTCGGGCTCAGACTGGATGCTCGGTCTGAAGCAGGCTGGACTGGAGGTGCTCGTAGACGGTTCGCAGTGGCGGCACCGCGAACAGACGCAACTGGGCCGCCATGTCGATGACGTCGCCGCGCGCGTTGTAGAGCATCAGCGCCGCAAACGTCTTCTCGATCGGGTCGGTGGCCGACTCGTACTGCGCCCGCAGCGCGGTCTCGGGTACGTATTGCACGGTGAAGGTGCGGCCGGTGAGACGTTCGGCCAGCTGCACGACGTCGAGCGCGCTAAGGGCCTCGGGACCGCCAAGCCGGATGACGGCGTTGTCGGCACGCGCGGTTTCCAGCGCCGCCACCGTAAACAGCGCCACGTCGTGCAGGGAAATCCAGCTGAGGCGATGATGGCCGTCACCATAAATCCGCGCCGCCGCGCCGGCCATGTCGAAGCCGAGCGCCGGGCTCAGCCAGACTTCGTTGAAACACGTCGGCTGCAGGATCGTGTACGTCAGCCCCGTCTGCGTGAGTCGGGCCTCGACGTCGCGCTTGGCAGACTGCAGTGGGAAGTCGAGGTCGATGGCGGCAAACGAGATCAGGACGAAGCGCTTGACTCCGGCGGCCTCGGCGGCGGCGATCAGGTCGAGCTGTCCCTGCCGATCGACCGTGGCGATCGAATCACCGGGCTGACGCGACAGCGTCGACGACGCCGTCGTGATCACCGTGTCCACGCCGTGACAGGCGGCCTCGATCGACGCCCGATCTTTCAGGTCACCGAGGACGATCTCCGCGCCGAGACCGCGGAGCCGGTCGACCGCGGCCGGCTTGGACGACTCCCTCACCAGCGCGCGCACGGACCGCCCCCTCGCGCGCAGCAGATGGCACACCTCTCTCCCCAGCATCCCGGTGGCGCCGACGACGAGATCCATACGACACCTCCTCACCCGCCAGATGGTGACGCATGGTAACCCGGGATCCGCGCCCTCAATCGAGCCCTTTCAGAGCTCCCACGGGATCAGCCGGCCGACGTAAATCACGCCCAGCCACAACGCCAGCGAGACGCCGCCGAGGCAGCGAGCCAGCAGCGGCGTGTCGTCCGTGGGCCCCAGCGTCTCGACGACGCGCGCCATCCCCGTGAGATGGAACGCAAGGAGATTCAGCCCCGCGAGCGCGATGAAGACGAGCTTGAGCTGCAGCCACAGGTTCGTCGTCAACACCACGTAGGGGTGGGTGCCGACGTTCGTGACGATGCCGGTGACGAACACGAATCCGGTGATCGCGCACAGGATGAAGCCCGTCACGCCCCACGGCAACAGCCGCCCGAGGAGTTTCGGCGACAGACCTTTCCCAAAGCCGATCAGCCGCAAGTCGAACGTGCCCACGGCCCCGACGAGCAGAATCAACCCGACGAAATGAAAGATCTCGCAGAGCGGCCAGAGCCACGTGTTCGCCTCGATCAGGTACTCGACCGACGGCCACCGCAACCAGTACGCGACGAAGGAAGCCACGCTACTCCCCTTCCTTGACGGCCGTGTGAATCCCGAAGGCCACGCGCCGGCTGGCCGTTCTGTTCGCCTGGGCGCGACGGGCATACGCGACGATACCGAGAACGACGGCCAGTCCCGCCAGCGCCAGGAGGGTCTGGAACACGGTTCTGGCCGAATACGCCGTCAGGCGGCCGGCGACAACGGCAGCCGTCCAGAAGACCACGGTCGCGGACGTCAGCCGGCGTGCCCGCCTGCTGATCGGCCTCGCGTCCGGGTCCCCCGCCGTGCCGTACAGCTCGCGCAACAGCAGCCTGAGAGCGACGACAGCGAGGACGACAAACAGAATCTTGAAGAGAAACACCTCGTTCTTCACGAATCCGTCCGGGGCAGTGGCAAACAGCACCGAGCCGGTGATGAACGTGGTGGCAAGGCCGACGTTCATGATCGGGACGTACGACCGCATCGGCGACAGCGGCAGCTGCGGGGCCACGCCGAGGACGCGCGCCGCGATCAGCAGGTTCGGCCCCACCAGGAACACGAGCCCGATCGTGTGCAGCGCCAGGTACAGGGTGTATCCGAGCAGCGACGTCGATTCGCGAACCCAGGTCACGTAACTCGTGTCTCTGAGCCAGACGAGGAATTCCACGCTATCCGTCCTTTGAAAGGCGCGTCGAAAGGAGCCCGCGTCGGCGTGGCGCGGTGCAAAGGTGATACCGCCGGTCGCGATCCCATTTGGCGCGCGGCCGCCAGCCGTCTGCGAACGCATCCGGGAAAGTTCCACACTCCCCGCGCAGAAATCCGCGGCGGGCGCGGCGGTCCCGAGAACCGGGCCGGCCTGGACTGCGGCTTTGCGAGCGCGTACCGGTGGCAATCGCCTTGCTCTTTCAGCGGGCACAATGGCCACCATCGTCGGCGCCGTCGCCAGCTCGCACACACCCACCATTGGATTCGCGCTCGACAAGCGTAAGCAGGAGGATCCGGCCTGGGCGCCGATATTCGAGGCCTACCGACCGGTGCAGGCGTGGCTGGCGGAGAAACAGCCGGACGTGCTGCTCGTGATCTTCAACGATCACGTCACCTCGTTCTTCTTCGATCACTACTCGCAGTTCGCACTGGGTATCGGTGAGTCGTACGCGGTGGCTGACGAGGGCGGGGGGCCCCGGGCCTTGCCGCCCGTGCGGGGCCACACCGGGCTGTCGCATCACATCGCCGCCGGACTGGTCGCCGACGAATTCGACCTCTCGTACTTCCAGGACAAGGCCCTCGACCACGGCCTCTTCTCGCCGCTCTCGATGCTGTGGCCGCACGAGCCCACCTGGCCCGGCGCCGTGGTGCCGCTTCAGATCGGCGTCCTGGAGTTTCCGATTCCATCGGCGCGGCGTTGTTACAAGCTGGGGCAGAGCCTGCGAAACGCCATCGAAAGCTATCCCGAGGATCTCAAGGTGGCACTCGTGGCCACCGGCGGACTGTCCCACCAGGTGCACGGCGAGCGCTGCGGGTTCAACAACACAGAGTGGGACCTCGAGTTTCTCGAGCTGATCGAGAAAGATCCGGAGCGGCTCGCGAACATGACGCTGGCCGATTACGCCACGCTTGGCGGCGTCGAAGGCGCCGAAGTCATCATGTGGCTCGTCATGCGCGGCGCGCTGGCGCCGACGATCCGCAAGCTGCATCAGAGTTACTACCTGCCGAGCATGACCGGCATCGCGACCGCCGTGTACGAGAACGAGCCAGGTGCCCCGGCCCGGACTGACCCCGCGTATCTCGCGCACGTCAACCGTCAGCTCGCGGGCATCGAGGCACTGAGCGGGACCTATCCGTTCACGCTCGCCCGCAGCGTCAAGGCCTACCGGCTGAACAAGTTCCTGCACAACCTCGTCGACCCGGCGTGGCGGGCGACGTTCCGCGATGCACCGGAAACGCTGTTCGAATACGCAGCGCTCACGGCCGAGGAACGCACGCTGGTGCGCACGCTCGACTGGCGCGGGATGATCCACTACGGGGTCAGCTTCTTCATGCTGGAGAAGCTCGGGGCGGTGGTGGGCGTGTCGAACCTGCACATCTACGCAGCCATGCGCGGCGAAACGCTCGAGGACTTCCAGAAGACCCGCAATGCTCCCGGCGCGCTCTATTCCGTGGCAGGTACCGACGCGGGACCGCAGCAGAACAGCTGGGAGAAACCGGCACCGCGGGCTGACGCCGCCGTGGCCGCGGGTCCTCAGACCCGCCCCTGAACACGAGGCGCTCATCCCATGTTTCCGAAAGAGCACGGCGCGTACGGCCAGCTGATCTTTCCGCTCGCCACCTCGCTGCTGGTCGCCGGCGTGACGGCCTCGGCACTCCTGACGGCGTTGGCAGCTGGCGCCGCCTTCATCTCGCACGAGCCCGCGCTCGTGCTGCTCGGGAGGCGTGGCACTCGCGCGACCCGCGAGACCGGGCGCCGGGCGATCGTCTGGTGGTCGGTCTCCACCGCCGCCGCCGTCGTGGCGGGCGGCCTGGCGTTGTGGCTGGCACCGGGGGGTGAACGCTGGGCCTTCGCCTACCCTGCGGTCCCCGCCGCCATCCTCGCCGCCACGTTCGCGACCAACCGGGAAAAGGGAGCGATCGGCGAGTTGTCGGTGGCAGCCGCATTCTCCTCGCTCGCGATCCCGATCTGTCGGGTCGCTGGCGCGCCGGCGGCGGTGGCCTTTGCCGTGGCGCTGGCGTTCCTCGGCGTGTTCCTGGCCAGCACCCTGGCCGTTCGCGTGGTCATCCTCAAGGTTCGCGGCGGGGGCAACGCCGCGGTGGTGCGCGCCACGCGACGCGCCTTCTTCGTGGTCGTCGGTGTGATGCTGATCGTCCTGGTCGCGGCCGGCACTCGTGGCGCGCTGCCCTGGGCGCCGCTTCTGGCCATCACTCCGAGCTGGATGGTGGCGACGACACTCGCCGTGCACCCGCCTCCCCCGGCGCGGCTCAAGCAGATCGGCTGGACGCTCATGTCGGCATCCCTTGCTGCAGCGCTGATTCTGGTCGTGACCTTGTAGAGAAGCGGGCAATGGGCGGGGGCGGCGCGCGCGGGGACCAGGTGCACCCGCGTATACTCCAAAACCTGGAGCCTACCGCACCATGACCACTCGCTTCGCGCTTCTCGCGGGCCTCGTGCTGTTCGCCTCGAGTGCTCACGCTCAAGCCCCTGACGCCGTGCGCGCCCAGGCACAGCGCGAGAGGCAGCCGCTGCTCGACACCTTGCGCGACCTGGTGTCGATCGAATCGGGCAGCGCCGACATCGAGGGCCTCAGGCAGATCGGATCGCTCATTGCGGATCGCTTGCCTGCGCTCGGCGGCGAGGTGGAGATGGTCCCGCCGGCGGCGAACATGCCGCGGTTCCTGACCACGCCGCCCACGGTCGGCGACACTGTGGTGGCGCGGTTCCGCGGCCGGGGCACGAAGCGCCTCCTGCTGCTGGCGCACATGGACACGGTGTACCAGCGCGGCATGCTGGCGCAGCAGCCGTTCCGCGTCGACGGCGACCGCGCCTACGGGCTCGGCGTCGCCGACGACAAGCACGGCGTCGCACTGATCCTGCACACGCTCGCCGCGCTGAAGGCGCTGAACTTCGATCGCTACGGCCTGATCACGGTCCTCATCAGCCCGGACGAGGAGATCGGCTCGGTGGCCGAGCGCGATCTCATCGCCACGCTCGGCGCGGAGCACGACCTGGTGCTGTCCTGCGAGGGCAGCCCGCAGGACGAGAGCGTCCGGCTGGCGACGTCGGGCGTGCAGATGGCGGTGCTCACGGTGAAGGGCCGCGCCTCGCACGCCGGGAGCGCCCCCGAGCAGGGGCGCAACGCCGTGTACGAGCTGGCGCACCAGCTGCTGCAGATGCGCGACCTGTCGGACCCGGCCAAGGCGGTGAAGGTGAACTGGACCGTGGTGAGCGGCGGCAGCGTGCCCAACGCCATCCCCGCCGAGGCGCGCGCGATCGGCGACATGCGGGCCGATGACGAGCGCAACTTCGCCGCCGTCGAGGCCCGCATCCGCGAGCGGATTCGCGATCACCTGATTCCCGACACCACGGTGGAGGTGCGGTTCGAGCGGCTGTATCCTCCGTTGCCGTTTCGCGAGCAGTCGCTGAAGGCGGCCCAGCACGCACAGCGCCTGTATGCAGAAGTTGGCGGCACGCTCAAGGTCGCCACGGTCTCGACCGGCGGCGGCACGGATGCGGCGTATGCGGCGCTGCGGACGAGCGCGCCGGTGATCGAAGGGTTCGGCCTCCGGGGCTACGGCTCGCACTCCAACGACGCCGAGTACATCAACATCTCGTCGATCGAACCGCGCCTCTATCTCCTCAGCCGCATGATCATCGACGCCTCGGACGGAGCGATTACCGGGATGCGCTAGGACGCTTGGACGGTCCGCATCACTCAGTCCGCGTAGGCTTTGATCAAGTCGAACATGTAGTCGCGTCCGACATAGACCGAGCGCACTTCGATGCGCTCGTTGAGGCCGTGGGCGCCGTTGCCGTCCGGGTCGGACCACATGCCGGGAATGCCATAGGTCGGGATGCCGGCCGCGCCCAGGAACGTCGCGTCGGTATAGCCGTTAGCCATGGCCGGAATCACCGGGATGCCCGGCCAGTACTTTGCTGCCAGCGTCTGCATCGGACCCACGATGGTCGAGTCGAGCGACGGTGCGGGCGGCGACGGACGCACCGGCGGCAGCGCGGTGACCGTGACAGTAGGGTCTTCGATGACCGCGGCCAGTTCGCGCCGGATGTCCTCAATCGAATGGCCGGGAAAGATCCGGCAGTTGACGTTGGCACCTGCACGCTGTGGCAGGGCGTTGGCCGCGTGGCCGGCGTCGAGCAGCGTGGCCACACAGGTCGTGCGCAGATTGGAATGGAGGAAGCGGTCCTTGTTGACGATCGCCTCGGCCTTCTGGTCCCGCGGGCTCGCGGCCAGCGCGACCATGGCCTTGCCGATATCGTCGGCCCGGGCGGCGCCCGCCTGCGCGAAGTAGCGCCGCGTCGTGTCGGTCATTTCCAGCGGGAACTCGTGCTCGTCGATCTTGAGGAGGGCCCGCGACAGCTGGTAGATGGCGTTGTCGCGCACGGGCGTGGAACTGTGCCCGCCGGGGTTGCGTGTTTCCATCCGGAAATTGGCGAAAGTCTTCTCGCCGACCTGGACCGACTGGCCGATCACTTTCCCCTTGCCATCGCTGTCGCCGCCGCCGCCTTCGTTGAGCGCGAACTCGGCGTCGATCAGCTCGCGCCGGTTCGCGGCCAGCCATTCGATGCCGTTGAACGCGCCGTTGGTCTCCTCACCGCAGGTCAGCGCCATCTTGATGGTGCGTTTGGGCGCGTAGCCTTGCTGCTTGAAACGGATCAGCGCGTCGACCCAGACGGCGGCCATGGCCTTGATGTCGGCCACTCCGCGCGCGTAGAAGTATCCCCTGTCCTCGATCAGCGTGAACGGGTCGCGGTCCCAATCCTCGCGCCGGGCCTCGACGACGTCGATGTGCGCGATGAGGAGGAGCGGCCTGGCGGTGTTCGAGGTGCCCGGGTAGACGGCCACCAGCCCGCCTTCCTTCGGATGTTCGGGCGTGGCAAACAGCGTGAGCTGGGTGTCAGCGAAGCCCGCCACCTTGAGCCGTGCCGCCATGCGTTCGGCGGCGAGCGTGCAACTCCCTGACGAGAGCGTCGTGTTGGTTTCGACCAGCTCTTTGAAGAGCTCGCGGAAGGCCACCTGGTCGGGGCGAATCGGTGTCACCTGCGCCTGCGCGGCGCCGCCGGCGACCAGCAGCAGCAGCCCTGTCGCGGCGATCATCATCGGGTAACCCATGGTGTGCCCGATGATAGTTGAACGCCGACGAGACACGGGCCCTAGCAGCCCGTGGTGCAAGTCCCGCTGCATTCGACGGGCGATGCATCCCGGCTGGCTGCGTTGCTCCTCATTCAAATACTCCCGGTATTCTCAGTCGTCGCGCCTTGCCAGACGGGCGCCTCGCCCGTCTCGGTGCGACGCGGGACTTGCACCACGAGCTGCTAGCCGCTTCGGAACGAGAACACCTGCCAGCGACCGAGCCGACCCGGACGCTCACTTACCGAGAACGTGCCGCCCGTGTATGACTGAACGGTATTGCGCCAGAACGAAAGCGCCGCGACGTTCGCCTGGGAGACCCGAACGACCCAATGCCCGGGAAGTCGATCCCAGAGAAGAGATGCGGCCTGGCGACCCACGCCCTGGCCTCGGTGAGCGGGGAGGACGAAGAACTCGGCGACGTCGAGGTGTTCGGGCGCGTCGTTGGTTGCTGATTCACGGGTGGCTAGTGCGACGCCGACGCGGTCTTTGCCCGAGCGGATGAAGAAGGCGAACCGTCGGTCGGGCTGGGTCCAGTAGAGCGGCAGCTGGTCGTAGCGAAACCGGCCATCAACGTCGGCCTCGATCGCGAAGAGAGTGCTCAACTCGCCAACGTAGTGCTCGAGGAGCGCAGACAGCTCTTCGGCGTCAACCGGGCTGGCAACTTCCAAGCTGACGACATTCGAATCACGTGCTCTCTCGACGCCTGTACAGCGCCCGCGCCAGAGGCTGCGAACCCCGTCGTCGGACAGCTGGTATAGCTGGACGAAATCGAAACTGTAAACACCTGCGGGGGCATCACAGGTGGAAAGAGCAAGACGCACACTCTCGTCGGCCTCTGGCTCGAAGAATGCCACGCCAAAATGGTGAATCGGTCCGAACGGATTGTCATGCATTGAAAATCCGGCGGCGGCGAGTCGCGCCGCGAATGCATCGAGCTCTCTTGCTGCAGTAGGCGGGAGATAGACAAACTGGTGTCCAGGAAACTGTCGCATTTCGAGGAAGCGGGTCGACACAGGTGGCTGCAGCACACACAGCCGCTCGAGCCTGGAAACACAGATAGCGGGATCGAGGGGAGCCGACAGCGGGCCCATTCCACCAAGCGCCGGCGGAATTTCTGGCCGCCATACGCGCTTCCATGTGCGCCGGCAATCGTAGGTCCACCGCGCAAGATCCGCAGGAGGCTCGAGGACCACGTAAAGACGATGGTCTTCCATTGGATGTCAGCCTGCGACGCTTTGCTGGGGCTCGTCCTCGCCGCGGAGGCGAAAGAACGCAAGCACATACTCGTCGGCATCGGTGACCTCAAAGCCCCACAGCCCCTTGTCGATGAACGACAGCTCCTTTACGAACGATGCCCCGCGCTGGCTGAACTCGTCGTAGAGCGCATCGGGGTCCAGGGTGTAGATGTATGCGTCCCAGCGAGCCCATTCGTGCCGGGTGTGGTTTGGCTGCGGAAGCACGTCGGGCAGGATCGCCTTGAGCATGATGCCGACGCCCTCCCGACTCACGCCGGCGTAGTACACATCGTCGTCTGGACCCTGGAAGTCGAGCTGAAAGCCGAGGCGCTCGATGTAGTACGCGATCGAGACCTGCAGGTCCTTGACGATGAAGAACGGGCTGATCGACGTGAGATTTCTCTTGGCCCCGTCGTCTTTGGTCCGGGTCTCAGCGGCGTCGGTCGAGTTCGTGCTCATGACGGCTTCTACCGTTCGGTTACCTAGGCCTTGCGTACTGGGTAGCGCAGGTGTGTAACGCCGACGCCCTCGATAACTGTCGGGTTGCCAAGGACAGCTGGCGTGCCGGCGAGGTGGTCGAAGAGTCGAACTCCGGAGCCAAGAAGAACCGCCGCGAGGTCGACGTGGATTTCGTCGAGGAGGCCTGCATTCAGGAGTTGCTGAATGGTGTCAGCGCCGTGGACCCCAACGGACTTCCCGGCGGCGGCGGCTTTGGCTTGGTTCACGGCGCTTTCGATGCCGTCGGTCACGAAGTGGACGGTCGAGTTGGGTCGCGGCCATCCGGCGGGGATGTGGTGCGTAAGTACGAATGCTGGTCCCCAAGCGTGATTTCCGTCCCAGCCATGGGCGACGTCGAACGTGCGTCGACCGGTGAGCATGGCGCCAAGTCCGGACGTGAGACCGCGAAGGTGCTCGGCGCTCGGCCCGGACACCTTGAACGTCATGGGGTCCGACCCTCCGGTGTGGAATTCGACGTCCCCCGAGGTGAAGTACCAGTCGAACACTTCGGCCACGCCATCGTTGAGGTCGGCGACGTAGCCGTCGAGCGACATGGACATGATTGCGACGACCTTCGACATTGCGATGTTCCCTTCGGGGGTGGAGACTGCGTTCAGGGGATCGCGCGCTGTCCTCGCGGATCGTCCGCCCAACTACTATTAGGCTGCAGACCCGTTCGGGTCCCTTGCAGCATAACTGGATATGCAAACGGAAGACTTCAGTAGAAGTCGTGTGCGTCTACAGCCGCGCCGCCGCTGAACCCTTCCACGCGCTCCGCCCGTACCGACAGCACGCCGTCCTGATGCTGCAGCACGCCGTCCACCAGCAGGAACGGCTGCCGCACCACCTCGCTGCGCTGCCGATCGAAGAGGTCCGGCCGGATGATGACGTTGGAGATGCCGGTCTCGTCCTCGAGCGTGAGGAAGACGAACCCCTTGGCCGTGCCGGGGCGCTGTCGCGTGATCACCATGCCGGCCACGCGCACGCGGCGGCCGTCCTTGGCGCCCGGTAGATCCACGGCGCGCAGCACGCCTCGCAACGCCAGCTCGTCGCGCCGCAGCGCCATGGGGTGCGGGCCGATGGTGAGCCCCATGCCGGCGTAGTCCGCTTGGAGACGCTCGTCCACACTCATTGGCATGAGTGGACTCGCGCTGAATCCTCCCTCCGGGCGGGTGGGGCCGGCGCCTTCGGCGCCGGTCGGGCGGGTGGGGCGGGTAGGTGCGAGCCCTTCGGGCTCGCTGCTGGCCAAAAACTTCTCCTCACCTTCGAATGGCTGAAATAGCTCGCCGGCTGGGCGCACGGCGCGCTCGACCTGCCACAGGGCGCTGCGGCGTTCGTTCGTGAACGCATTGAGCGCACCGATGTCGGCGAGCGTGGTGAGCTCGTCGCGGCGCAGGCCGGTGCGCTGCACCAGCTGCTCGATCGAGGCGAAGCGGCCCGCGGGCTCGAGCACCACGCTCCACTCGTGCGAGCAGATGTTGCAGAAATACGTTCGCCGGACAGGCGCCGACACGCCGGCAGCGGTTTCCGCCACCATCTCGATCATCGAGTCGTCGTCGGATCCGCACTTGGCGCACACCGGCGGCGGCGCGGACCTTCTGGTGCGATCGAATGCGGCCATGGCCTGCCCTGCTTCCTTCCGCAGCCCGCTCACGTAGAGAAGCCCCAGGCGGATGGCGCCGTCGGGCTCGACGCGGCACAGCCAGTCGGACTGTTGCACGTCGATGGGGTGAAACCGTACGCCGCGCCGCTGCGCGTCCTTGACGAGCGTGGCCGGGTGGTAGAACCCCATCGGCTGGTTGTTGAGGAGCGACGTGTAGAACGCCGCCGGGTAGTGCACCTTGAGATAGGCGCTGGCGTACGCCAGCAGCGCGAAGCTGGCGGCGTGCGACTCGGGAAAGCCGTAGAGCGCAAACGAGGTGATCGACAGGATGATGCGCTCGGCCGTCTCGCCGGTGATGCCGTTGCCCGCCATCCCCTCGCGCAGCTGCAGCTCGATCTGCTTCATGCGCTGCTCGCTGCGCTTGAAGCCCATGGCCCGGCGCAACTCTTCGGCCTGGCCGCCGGTGAAGCTGGCGGCCACCATCGCCATGCGCAGCAGCTGCTCCTGGAAGAGCGGCACGCCGAGCGTGCGCGCGAGCACGGGCTCGAGCGACGGGTGCAGCGGCACCACCGCCTCGCGTCCGGCGCGGCGATTCAGATAGGGGTGCACCATCTGCCCCACAATCGGGCCGGGGCGGATGATGGCGACCTCGACGACCAGGTCATAGAATTTCTCGGGCTTCATCCGCGGCAGCGTCGCCATCTGCGCCCGCGACTCCACCTGGAACACGCCGACGGTGTCGGCCTTCTGCAGCAGCTCGTAGACGGCGGGATCGTCGGGCGGAATGTGCGCCAGCTCGAACCGCCTCGGCTCACCGTCGTCGCCGGCAGCCGGCGGCATCACCCCTCCCGACGACGTGTTGACGAGCGTGATCGCGTCCTGCAGCACCGCCATCATGCCGAGGCCGAGCAGATCGACCTTCACGATGCCCATGTCGGCGCAGTCGTCCTTGTCCCACTGGATGACGACGCGGCCGGGCATGCTGGCCGGCTCGAGCGGCACCACGGCGTCGAGCTCGCCCTGGCACACGACCATCCCGCCCGAGTGCTGCCCCAAGTGCCGCGGCAGGTCCTGAATCTGCCGCCAGAGATCCGCGAACGCGCGCAGCCGCGGCGTGCCGGGCGCAATGCCCGCCGCTTCCAGGTTGCGATCGAGCGTCTCGCGCGGATCGGTGAACTCGAAGTTGTGCATCACCTTGGCGAGGCGATCGATCTGCGCCTCGTCGAGCGCCAGCGCCTTCCCCACCTCGCGCGCGGCGCTCTTGCCGCGGTAGGTGATGACGTTGGCGGTCATGGCGGCGCCGAGCCGGCCGTACTTCTCGTAGACGTGCTGAATGACCTGCTCGCGGCGGTCGCCGCTTGGCAGGTCGAGGTCGATGTCGGGCCACTCGCCGCGCTCTTCCGAGAGGAACCGTTCGAAGAGCAGTTCCATCGCGATGGGATCGACGGCGGTGATGCCGAGGCTGTAGCAGACGGCGCTGTTGGCGGCCGAGCCGCGGCCCTGCACCAGGATGTCGTGCTGGCGGCAGTAGCTGACGATGTCCCATACGATCAGGAAGTAGCCGGCGAGATCGAGCCTCTCGATCAGGTCGAGCTCGTGGGCGATCTGGCGGCGCGCCTTCTCGTGATAGGGCCGGAAGCGATCGCGGGCGCCGGCCTCGGCGATGCGGCGCAGGAACGACATCTCGCTATCGCCGCCCGGCACCGGATAGGTCGGGAAGCGGTAGCCGAGGTCGGCCATCGTGTACTCGAGGCGCTCGGCCAGCGCCTCGGTCCCTTTGAGTGCGTCGGGACGATCCGAGAAGAGCTGCGCCATCACCTCGGGCGGCTTGAGATAGCGCTCGGCGTTGCGTGCGAGGCGGCGCCCCGCGGCGTCGACGGTCGTGTGATGGTGCACGCAGGTGAGCACATCGAAGAGCGGCCGCTCGCCCGGGGTGGCAAAGCGCACGCCGTTGGTGGCGACGACCGGCACCCGGAACGCCTGCGCGAGGTGCGTGAGCGCGACGGTGTCCGACTCTTCGTCGCGGAGGAAGTGGCGCTGCAGATCGACGTGGACGTTGGTGCGGCCGAACAGGCCGATCAGCCGATCGAGCAGGCCGCCGACGCCGAAGTGCTGCGCGTCGAGCAGCGGCCGTCCCGCGAGCGCGACGAGGCCGGTGGTGAAGCCATCGAACTCCTCGATGGCCAGCGCACCCGCCCCTTTCTCGGCCCGCATCTTCATCCGCGTCACCAGGCGGCAGAGGTTTTTGTAGCCCTCGGCCGACGCGACCAGCACCGGCAGCCGCCACGTATGTTGCGCGGGATGAGCGGCACCAGCGCTTTTACCTGCCCACCTGCCTGCCAGCCTACCTGCCTCGCCGGCGCCAGGCATGACGGCGCCGATCGTGAGCTCCGCGCCGATAATCGCGCGGAGCCCAGCACGTTGCGCCGCTTTGTGAAAGCGCGGCGCGCCGTACACCCCATCCGCATCGAGGAGCGCGAGTGCCGGATAGCCCAGCGCCGCGGCCCGCTCGACCAGCGCTTCGGGCAGCGATGCGCCCTGCAGAAAGCTGAAGGCCGAGGCGGTGTGCAGTTCGACGTACATAAGGCGGGTAGGGCGGGTGGGGCAGGTAAGGCGGGTGGGGTAAAGGTGGAGCCGTCAGTCCAGAACACCGTCGATAAACCACGCATTCGCGTCGCGCTCGCGAAACAGCCGATAGGTCGCTCCATCACTCACAGTCACATCCCATTCGTCGCGATCCCATGGCGTGTTGTTTTCCGACCTACCCGCCTCACCCGCCCTACCCGTCCCACCGACGCCGAAGGCGTCGGCCTCCCACCATTCACCTGAGGAGCGCCACGGTCCAGCGCACTTCTCGATTCGGCCACCACCCAGGCCGCGCCGATCGGTCGTGACGCGCACCGGCCGCCCCTGCTCTACCTGCACCCGCGCGGGTACGGCGAAGCGAAAGCGGCGCAGTGCGACGACAACAGGCGCTTCCGTTTTGCTCACCTGTCCTACCTGTCCCACCAGTCCTACCTGTCCTGGTCCACCAGATGGCGCTTCGGGCGAGGGAGCAAAAGGAGCCATTGCGAACGAGCCGGGACGCCACGAGTCGACCGGCGCAGGCGAGCCGCAGCGGCCGTCACCCATGAGCGCCGTCAGCCGCGCCATCAGCGTGGACACCTGCTCGGGCGACGGCAGCGGCCGCGTGATGAGCGAGTACTGCAGGATGCGCGCGGGCGTCGGATCCACCGCCACCACCACGCGATCGATCGCGGCGCCGGGCGGATGCGACTCGAGATCGAGCAACGCGAGAGTGCGCAGCGTGCGCGCGTCACGTATCGGCGCCGGCAGCTGCAGCGACCGTTCGTGGACGGCCTTCGAGACGAGGTGCAGCCGCACGTGCAGCACCGCTGCGCCGCGGTCGCGGCGCTCGAGGTGGGCCTGCAACGGCTCCATCAGCCGCCCGAGCACGAACGACAGCGGTTCGAGGCCTTCGATGGGCCACTCGAGATCGAGCCCCTCCTCGAAGCGTTCCTCGGGCACCGCGGGCACGAGCGGTGCGGGATCCTCACCGCGCGCACGCCGCTGCCACTGCACGCCGGGCTGGCCCACACGCGCCGCGACGTCGTCTGCCGACAGTGCCGTCAGATCGCCGAGCGTGCGCAGCCCCCAGCGCCGGAAGGTGGCGGCAAGTTCGGCCGCCTCGGGCGGGTCTGAAGACCCGCGGCCACGGGTAGAAGCCGTTCCATGCGGCGGGTCTAAAGACCCGCGGCCACGCGAAGCCGTTCCATGCGGCGGATCTGAAGACCCGCGGCTACTCAGAGAGACGAGATCGGCCAGGAGGGCGAGCGGGAGCGGCGCCAGCGCTTCGACGTCGCCGCCTGGCTCGACGATGGTGATGCCGGCGCGATGGCGCACGAGCAGCCGCGCCGCGGTGCCAGTGCCCGCAATTGCGATGCGCACCTGCAGCCCGCGGTCGGCCGCGGTGCGCCGCAGTTCGTTGGCGATGGCGCGCGCGTCGCCAAAGAGGCGCGCCAGCCCACTCAGGTCGAGCGTGATCTCCCGCGGCCCACGGACGTCGATGCGCGGCGAGAACTCGCGCGCGATCTCCTCGAGCCGAGCCGGATCGCTGCCCGCCGCCGCGTAGAGCGCGCCGATCATCACTGGTTCCTGAGGCGGGTCTAAAGACCCGCGGCCACGTTCGGCAGACCCGCGGCCACGTTCGGCAGACCCGCGGCCACGTTCGGCAGCCCCGCGGCCATGGGCTCGATCCCGCCCTCGACGGCACGCGCCATCACCATCACCTCACCGCCCACACGGCGGCGCGGCGACACAACGCGCAAGTGCACGTCGGCGCCCGCCACGCGCGGCCGCTCGCACGAGCCGGTCCAGACGGTGTGGCTGGCCAGCGTCAGCGTGATTCCGCCGGCGCTGCGCGCGATCGGTTCCGGTGTGACGAGCACGCACGCGGTGTCGCGGCCTTCGACGGCGCGCTGCACGCGGAGCCACGTCGTGAAGGGCAGGCGCCGCAATGTGGTGCCGGGCGCATCGGCGAGATCGATGGCTACGACGCCGAAGCCTCCTGCCTGCAGCACCAGGTTGAGCGCTTTGAGCGCGCGATCGACGGCCCACTCTACGGGTCCACCGCCGCGAACACTCTTTGCCACGCCGTGGGCGCTCTTCGCCATGCCCTCGCGGCGGTGCCCTTCATCACCGCTGGCCGCGCTCAGGGCCTGGCCGCGGATCCACAGCAGCCGGCTGAGATCGATACCAGCCGCCTCGGCCGAGGCCACGTCGAGCCGATCGAATGTGTCCACGAGTGCCGCGATCTCTCCCCGTCGGGTGGCCGCGGCGAGCATCTGCAGCAGCAGCGTCGTCCGGCCGGACGAGCGGGGGCCCGCCAGCTCCGACAACTGGCCGCGCGGCACGCCGTTGCGCAGGCACACGTCGATGGCAGCCACACCCGTGGGCGCGCAGACATCGTTGCCTTGCTCGAGCGGCGGCAGCGCCGTCGTCAGAGTGCGATCGAGTTTCCGCTCCCGGAGCGCGGATTCGAGGACAGCCAACGCATGATTCGCCATATCTTCGCCTCAGCAAGAAAGCGAATATATAGCGAAAATAGCGCCGAAGATCAAGTGCTGCGATCCGCTATTATTGGGACGTTTTCGTGACCCCCGCGCCCGCGTCCTCGACGCCGCCCGCCGCTGCGCCTGCTCCACCCCAGCCGGCACCCTCGGACACCGCACCTGCCACGGGACTGCGCCGAATCGGTGCGGCGCTCACCTATCGCGATTTCCGCGTCCTGTGGATCGGGGCTTTCACGTCCACCATCGGGACGTGGATGCAGAAGGTGGCGCAGAACTGGCTGGTGCTCACCATCGCCGGCACCTCGTCGGCGTTCTACCTCGGCCTCGATTCGTTCCTGGGCGAGCTGCCGATCCTGCTCTTCACGCTCATCGGCGGCGTCGTGGCCGATCGGCGCGACCGCCGTCAGCTGCTACTGATGTCGCAGTACATCCAGATGGCCACGGCCTTCAGCCTGGCGGCCCTGGTCTACTGGGGCCACGTGCGTATCTGGCACGTGCTCGTGCTCTCCACGATGACCGGCCTGGCACAGGCCTTTGGCGGGCCGGCCTATCAGTCGCTCCTGCCCTCGCTCGTCGACAAGCAGCACGTCCCGAACGCCATCGCCTTCAACTCCATCCAGTTCAATCTGGCGCGCGTGATTGGACCGCTGCTCGCCGGCGGGGCGCTGGCAACGTTTGGGATGGTCGCCTGCTTCGGGTTGAACGGCGTGTCGTTCCTCGCCGTGATTGCCGCGATCCTCATGATGCGGCTGCGCCATACGCCGCCGGCCGGCACCACCCGCCTCGGCCAGGAATTGGCAGGCGGCTTCGCCTACGTTCGCGCGCACCCCGAGTTCATCGCGATGGCGACGCTCGGATTCGGGGCCACGTTCCTCGGCAACCCGCTCCTCACCTTCCTGCCGCTCTTCGCGCAGGACGTGCTGCACGGCGACGTCCGGCTGTACACCCAGTTGATGGCGTGCGCCGGCATCGGGGCGGTCACCGGTGCCCTCGTCGTGGCCTGGCTCGGGCGGTTCACGCACATGGGGCGGACGCTGCTGATGGTGCAGGTCGCCTTCGGTACGGTCGTGGTCCTCTTCGCGTCCACGCGCCTGTTCTGGCTCAACGCGGTCCTGCTCTATGCCGCGGGCGTCTGCATGGTGATGGTGTTCTCGATGCTGTCGTCGCTCGTGCAGCTCAACGCGCCCAACGAGATGCGCGGGCGGGTGATGAGCATCTACATGGTCGCCTTCCGCGGGGGCATGCCGCTCGGGAGCCTCGTCGGCGGCTGGATCGCCAACCGGACGTCGGCGCCCACGGTCCTCACCGTCAACGGCATCCTCCTCAGTCTGCTCGCCCTCTTCCTGCTCACGCGAACCCGCGGCGTACGAGCGCTTTAGCGGGCCAGCCGTCGGGTCAATCGCGTCGCCGACAAAACTGTCTGCAGCAAAACGTGATTAGACATTTTTGATGCAGCACCCGCGCTTCGTGGCCTGAGCGGAGCGCGCCTCCGGGCGTGCACATCCTGTCGCGATTTCGAGATCCAGACAATTTAGTTTCAAACAATAACCAGACATACATAGTTGTCTCTGCGAGAGCTCTGCCGCCGGGAGCCGCATCCGCCGATCGGCGGTTTTATTCGGCGATCCGCGCGTCCGCGTGGCGTCGATCTTGAATGGTGTCCCGGCAGCGTCGGTCCCGCCGATCGCCGCCGCCCAATGATCTCCGTCACCGTTCGGACCAGCGCTGTGAGCCACCTGTTGGCTTTCGTGCTCCTGTTGTTGATGGCGTCGCCGCTGGCCGCGACCTCTTCGACGACGCCCGGCCCGTTCGAAGCGGCGCCCCACGTCGCCGAGAGCACCAGGAACGAGGCGGCGTCGCTGGATGCGCTGGTCGAACCGATGGCGAGCCTCGGCGTCGAGACGGCGTTCGCGGCGGTATCCCTGGAGACGCCGCTCGTCGCCACGACGGCTCTCACCCAGACGCATCAGGTTCTCAGGTTGTAGACCGTCGGCGCGAGCCCAGCGACGGGCGCGCCACCCCGGCCCCACAGGGCGAGGCCGGAGTCGAGTCCTGCGTGAGCTGTGCCCGGTCGGGACTGAAACGTAACCACCCTGGCGCCGAGGGGCGCCGCATGGAAGGACGACGAGGAGAGTTGCGATGAATCAAGCTGACACCGCATGGATGATGATTTCCACCGCGCTGGTCCTGCTCATGACCCCGGCGCTGGCGTTTTTCTACGGCGGGCTCGTACGGTCGAAGAACGCCTTGAACACGATGATGATGAGCTTCATCTCGCTCGGATTCGTCGGCGTGCTCTGGGCGCTGATCGGGTATTCACTCGCGCTCAGCCCGGGCTCGGACTGGCTCGGTGACCTGTCGTTCGCGTTCCTCAACAACGTCGGGCTGTCGGAAAAGGGCGCCATCGTGACGCTGACGATTCCGCACATGCTCTACATGGCGTTCCAGGCGACGTTCTGCATCATCACGGCGGCGCTCATCTCCGGCGCCATCGTCGAGCGCATGAACTTCAAGGCCTATCTGCTGTTCATCTCGGCCTGGTCGGTCATCATCTACGCCCCGCTGGCGCACTGGGTGTGGGGCGGCGGGTTCCTGGCCGACATGGGCGCGTGGGATTTCGCCGGCGGCACCGTAGTGCACGTCAACGCCGGCGTGGCGGCGCTCGTGGCGGCGATGGTCATCGGCAAGCGGTCCGACTACGGCACCGCAGCGATCCTGCCCCACAACGTCCCGACCGTGCTGCTCGGCGCCGGCCTGCTGTGGTTCGGCTGGTTCGGCTTCAACGCCGGGAGCGCCGTGGCCGCCAGCCCGATTGCCGGTCTGGCGTTCGTGACCACGATGCTGGCACCGGCCGCCACGCTGGTCGTGTGGACCATCCTCGACCTGGTGCGCACGGGCAGGCCGAGCGCCGTCGGCTGCGCCACGGCGATCGTGGTGGGTCTCGTGGCCATCACGCCGGCCGCGGGCTTCGTGAGCCCGATGAACGCCTTGCTGCTCGGCGCCATCGCCGCCGTGCCGAGCTACTTCGGCCTGATTGTCCGGGCCAGGACCACGCTCGACGACTCGCTCGACGTCGTGGCGGCACACGGCCTCGGCGGCACGGTCGGCGCACTGCTCACGGGTGTCCTCGCCGAGAAATCGATCAACGGCGTCTTCGACGGCGCGCTCTACGGCAACCCGGCGCAGCTCGGGATTCAGGCGATGGCGGTGGGCACGGCCATCCTCTACAGCGGCGTCGGCAGCTTCGTGCTGCTCAAGGTCATCGGTCTGTTCGTGCCGCTCCGCGCCACGATGGTCGAGGAAGCCGAAGGGCTCGACCTCACCATGCACGGCGAGGAGGCTTACCTGCACACCGGCGGTATGGAAGCCGTGACGCCGGCGCACGAGACGGGCGGCCACGGTGCGCCCTCACCCGTGGCGGTGCGCTAAACCAGTTCTCTATTTTGCCAACGCCCCGCGTCCTCGCTCGAGGGCGCGGGGCTGCGCCGCGCGGCTGTTGTCGCGCGGCCAGGAAAGGATCGACAACACGATGGGATCTGTAGCACTGGCCGAAGCGGCCAAGAGCATCCGCGACTGGTCGCTGGCCAATCGCATCTCCACGTCACCCGCAGTACGCGCCGCCGACGTGTTCGGCAGCCTCGTATTCCACGACAAGATGCAGCGGGATCGGCTGCCGAAGAGCGTTTATCGCGCGCTGCGCGCGACGGTCACGCGCGGCGAGCCGCTCGACGGGGCGACGGCCGACGCCGTGGCCGTGGCCCTCAAGGACTGGGCCATCGAGCAGGGCGCCACGCACTACACGCACTGGTTCCAGCCGATGACCGGCATCACCGCCGAGAAGCACGACTCGTTCCTCAATCCGGCGGCCGACGGCACGGCCATCGCAGAGTTCTCCGGCAAGGAGCTGGTGCGCGGCGAACCCGACGCCTCGAGCTTCCCGTCCGGCGGTATGCGCTCCACCTTCGAGGCGCGCGGCTACACCGCGTGGGACCCCACGAGCAACCCGTGGCTGCTCGTCAACGGCAACAGCGTCACCTTGGCCATTCCTACGGCATTCGTGAGCTGGACCGGTGAAGCGCTCGACAAGAAGACGCCACTCCTGCGCTCGATGGAGGTGGTGTCGAAGCAGGCGGTGCGGGTGTTGAAGCTGTTCGGCTCCACCGCCGAACACGTCTTCGCGACCTGCGGTCCGGAGCAGGAGTACTTCCTGATCGACCGCAACTTCTACTTCGCACGGCCCGACCTGATCAACGCCGGCCGCACGCTCTTTGGCGCCAAGCCGCCAAAGGGGCAGGAACTGGAGGACCAGTACTTCGGCGCCATTCCCGAGCGCGTGCAGGCCTGCATGGCTGAAGTAGAGCTCGAGCTCTACAAAGTGGGCGTGCCGGTGAAGACGCGCCACAACGAGGTGGCGCCCAGCCAGTACGAGATCGCGCCCGTGTTCGAGAACGCCAACGTCGCCGTCGATCACCAGATGATGACGATGGAGACGCTTCGCCGGGTCGCGCCGAAATACGGGCTCGCGTGCCTGCTGCACGAAAAGCCCTTCGCCGGCGTGAACGGCTCGGGCAAGCACAACAACTGGTCGCTGTCCGACGAGTTCGGCAACAACCTGCTCGGGCCCGGCGACACCCCGCACGACAACATGCAGTTCCTGGTCTTCTGCGCCGCGGTGTTGCGCGCCGTCGACACGTGGCAAGGACTGCTGCGCGCCACCATCGCCAGCGCCGGCAACGATCACCGGCTCGGCGCCAACGAGGCGCCGCCGGCCATCCTGTCGGTGTTTCTCGGCGATCAACTCTCGGACATCTTCGAGCAGCTCGAGAAAGGCGCCGCGAAGTCGACCAAGCAGGGCGGCATCATGGACGTCGGCGTCAGCGTGCTGCCGAAGCTGCCGCGCGACGCCGGCGACCGCAACCGCACCAGCCCGTTCGCGTTCACCGGCAACAAGTTCGAGTTCCGTGCGGTGTCCTCGGGCCAGAACATCGCGTTCCCCAACACCGCGCTCAACGCGGCGATGGCCGACGCGCTCGACTCGGTCGCAGTCGAGCTCGAAGCGGCACTCGCCAAGGGCACCTCGCTCGAGGCCGCGGTGAAGGCGCTGCTGACGAAGATGGCCGCGCAACACAAACGGATCGTCTTCAACGGCAACGGCTACTCCGCCGAGTGGCAGACGGAGGCCGCCGCGCGCGGACTGCTCAACCTGCGCAACACCGTGGATGCGCTGCCGCAGCTCGTCACCAAGGAGTGCATCGGCCTGTTCGAGCGGTTCAAGATCCTCAGCGAACGCGAGCTGCACGCGCGCTACGAGATCTTCCTGGAGAACTACAACAAGACCATCAACATCGAGGGCCAGCTGATGGTGTTGATGGCCAACCGCTACATCCTGCCGGCGGCGATCGAGTACCAGAAGCAGATCGCGCTCAGCGTCGGGGCGTTGCGGGCCGTGGGAGCGGCTTGCGCACAGACCGAAAAGCTGCTCACGACGTACGCCGCGCTGGTCGATCGGCTCAAGGGCGAGTCGGATACGCTCGCCGGGCTGCTCGAGCACGAAGGCAGCGGCGCCGAAGCGCACGCGGTCTACATGCGCGACTCCGTGGTACCGGCGATGGCGGCGTTGCGGGAGGTAGGCGACGCCATCGAAGTGCTGACGCCGCACGAACTGTGGCCGCTCCCGACCTACCGCGAGATGCTGTTCGTCAAATAGCCACCGGCTCGATCGGGCTCGAACACGAACGGCGGAGGTATTCCCTCCGCCGTTCGTACGTACGGCGCGGTTACACCAACGTAATGTCACAGTTAAATCTGCTAGGATCGACAGGTTCGACGAGGTGACATGGCCCGATTCAGTTTCATCCCCCGCGAAGAGAAGTTCTTCAGCGACTTCGTGAGCCTGGCCGAGGAGCTCCGCAAGGGCGCGCGCCTGCTCAAGCAGATGCTCGCCTCGAGCCCGCCCGACATCGCCAAGGTCGAAGAGATCAAGGGGATCGAGCATGCCTGCGACAAGATCACGCGCAGCATCATCGATCGGCTGAACCGCACCTTCGTCACCCCGCTCGACCGCGAGGACATCCACGCGCTGGCCGGCTCGCTCGACGACGTCATGGACGCCATCGACGCGGCGGCCGCCGTCGTGCGCCTCTACAAGATTCAGAACGTGCGCGCCGGCGCCCGCCGCCTGGTGGACATCATCGTCGACTCGGCGGACCTGCTGTGCGAGGCCATGACGGCGCTCGGGAACGACAGCAAAGCGGTGCTCGAATACGCCGCGCGCGTCAATCAGCTCGAGCACGAAGCCGACCGCGTCCACCAGGATTCGATCGTCGAGCTGTTCGACCAGGAAAAGGATCCAATTGCGGTGATCAAATGGAAGGAGATCTTCGACTTCCTCGAAGCCGCGACTGACCGCTGCGAGGACGTCGGCAACCTCCTCGAGGGCGTCGTGGTCAAGCACGGCTGACCGCATGGATCACAGCCTGCTGGCGATCCTGATCCTGATCGCCGTCGCCCTCATATTCGACTTCATCAACGGCTTCCACGACGCGGCCAACTCCATCGCCACGGTCGTCTCCACACGGGTGCTGACGCCCGGAAAAGCCGTGATCTGGGCCGCTTTCTTCAATGTCGTCGCAGCGTTCGGCTTCGGCACCGCGGTCGCGCAGACCGTCGGCGCCGGCATGGTGGACCTGGCAGTGGTCACCTTCGCGGTGATCTTCGCCGGGCTGGTTGGCGCCATCATCTGGGACCTCATCACCTGGTACTGGGGGCTGCCGACGAGCTCGTCGCACGCGCTGTTCGGCGGCTACGCCGGCGCTGCGGTGGCCAAGGCCGGCTTTTCCGCCGTGATCGTCTCGGGCTGGACCAAGACGCTCGTCTTCATCGTGATCGCGCCCATCATCGGCCTCAGCGTCGGATGGCTGCTGATGGTGGCCAGCCTGTGGGTGTTCCGCAGCGCCAGCCCGCGCCGCGTGGACGGCTTCTTCCGCCGCATGCAGCTGGTGTCGGCGGCGGCGTTCAGCCTCATGCACGGCGCCAACGACGCCCAGAAGACGATGGGCATCATCTCCGGAGCGCTCGTGACCGGCGGCTACCTGCAGCTGCAGAACGGGAAGATGCCGATCCCGGTGTGGGTGATCCTCATCGCCCACACGGCGATCGGGCTCGGGACGCTGTCGGGCGGCTGGCGCATCATCAAGACGATGGGCTCAAAGATCACCAAGCTGCAGCCGATCGGCGGCTTCTCGGCCGAGACCGGCGCCGCGCTGGCGATCTACATCGCCACGCTCCTCGGCGTCGGCATCAGCACCACGCACACGATCACGGGCGCCATCGTCGGCGTCGGCTCCACGCGGCGGCTCTCGGCCGTGCGCTGGGGCGTTGCCGGCCAGATCGTGTGGGCATGGCTGCTCACGATTCCCGCGTCCGCGGTGATTGGGGCGATGACCTACGGCTTGATCAGCACGCTCTTCGGCGCAACATAGCCTTTACCCGCACCCAACTCACCTACCTCGTTCCCTGAGGCGGGTCTGAAGACCCGCGGCCTGGCAAGTGCCGTTCCCTGAGGCGGGTCTAAAGACCCGCGGCCACGCGGTAGAGTAGGGCAGTGCATGTTCTCGTTGCTGAAGACGATCGAGACATCGGCGAGCTGATCACTCGTTACGTCGAGAAGAATGGCTGGACGGCCTATCTCACGCCGTCGGGCACCGAGGCGCTGGCCTATGCGAGGCAGCAGCCGGTGGACCTGGCGATTCTCGATCTGATGCTGCCCGGCATGACCGGCCTCGAAATCTGCCGGGCGCTGCGCTCGGACGCGCGCACGGCGGCCATTCCGATCATCATGGTCACGGCGAAGGCCGAGGAAAGCGACCGCATCGTCGGTCTCGAGCTCGGCGCCGACGACTACGTGTCGAAACCGTTCAGCCCCAACGAGCTCATCGCGCGCGCGCGGGCGCTGCTGCGGCGCACCAAGCGCACCGAACCCGAGGGCACGCTGCTCCGCTATCGCTCGCTCGTGATGGACGTGGCGACGCACGTCGTCACGTGCGACGGGCGCGAGGTGAGGCTCACGGCCAAGGAATTCATGCTGCTGCAATACATGTTGCAGCGACAAGGGCGGGTCCTGTCGCGGGATCTGCTGCTCAGCGACGTCTGGGGCTACCAGTACACTGGAGGCACTCGAACCGTGGACGTGCACGTGCGCCGTCTGCGCGAGAAGCTGCCGGTGCTGGTGGACGCGTTGATCACGGTGAAGCAGTTCGGCTACAAGCTGGCCGATAGTGCCTAGCTCCCACAGCTCCCCGTTCCTGCGGCGATGACCTTCAGCGTTCGACTCAAGCTTTTCATCGGTTCCATGGCCGCGGCGGCGCTCGCGGTGCTGAGCATGGCGGCGCTCGTGCCCTGGCAGCTGCGGGTGCAGGAACGCGACGCCATCCAGCGGCGTCTGGCCGATGAGTCGAAGCTCATCGCCAACCTCCTGGCGCAGGTGCGCGACCTCGGCGAGGCCGACATGGACGCCGAGGCCGATCGGCTCGGCGACCTCGTGTCGGGCCGGGTGACGCTCATCGCCGCCGACGGCCGCGTGGTCGGCGACTCGACGCAAACGCCGTCCGAGCTGCCGGCGCTCGAGAACCACGCGACGCGGCCCGAGGTGCTGGCCGCAGCCGGCGGCGCCATCGGCACGAGCCAGCGCTACAGCACCACGCTCAACACCGACATGGTGTACGTGGCGATGCGCACCGATCACCCGGTCGTGAGGTTCGTGCGGCTGGCCCTGCCCCTCACCGACGTCAACGCCCAGCTGGCTACCATCGGCAGCGCCACCGCTCTGGCGCTCGTCGCCGCCCTCGTCGCGGCCCTCGTCCTCTCGTGGCTCTTCTCAGCGCCCCTGGCCCGGCGGGTCGAGGCGGTGGCCGCCGTGGCCAAGCGCTATTCGTCCGGCGACTTCAGCCGTACGGCACACGATTACGGCCAAGACGAGCTGGGGGCGGTGGCGAGAGCCCTCGACGGTGCGGCGCAGGAACTGGGCCGGCGCATCGACGACTTGTCGCGCGACCGGGCCCGCACCGAGGCCATTCTGGCAGGCATGGTCGAGGGCGTGCTCATCGTCGATCGCCAGGGCAAGGTGCAGCTCGTGAACCGCGCCGCCCAGGAGATGCTGCGCGTCAGCGAACAGGCGGCGGGCCGCCCTTATGTCGAAGTCATCCGCCATCCCGACATCGCCGCCCTGCTCGGGTCGTCGCTGCGGCGCGAGCCAGTAGCCAGCCGCGAGCTCACGCTGTCGCGCGATGCCTCGCGCACCTTCGTCGCCCGCGCCGCGGCCGTGGCCTCGGGCAGCGACGGCGGCGCGGTGCTGGTCCTCCACGACATCACGGACTTGAGGAAGGCCGGGCAGATCCGGCAGGACTTCGTCGCCAACGTGTCGCACGAGCTGCGCACGCCGCTCACGGCGATCCGCGGTTACGTCGAGGCGCTGCTCGACGAGCCCACGCTCAGCAGCGAGTCGCGCGGGTTTCTCGACATCATCGGCCGCCACACCGCGCGCATGGAGCGCTTGGTGAAGGACCTGCTGCGGCTGACGCGGCTGGACGCGCGGCAAGAGCCGCTCGAGCGCGCCCGCTGCAACCTCCGCGACGCCTTCGACGCGGTGCTGGCGGACCTCGCGCCGCAGGTCGAGGCCCGTCAGCAGCGGGTCTCGATCGACATCCCGGCCGACGCGGACCACGCCGATGCCGACGCGGGCAAGCTCCACGACATCCTGCGCAACCTGGTCGAAAACGCCGTGAACTACTCGGCGCCGCAGTCCGACATTCGCCTCTCGGCCGAGCGCCACGACGCCGCGGTGCACGTCGTGGTGGCGGATTCAGGCCCGGGCATCCCGCCCAACGACCTCACGCGCGTCTTCGAGCGCTTCTACCGGGTGGACAAGTCACGCTCTGGCCCCGGCGGCACAGGACTCGGTCTGTCGATCGTGAAGCACCTGGTCGAACTGCACGACGGACAGGCGTCGGTGGCCAATCGGCCCGAGGGTGGCGCCGTCTTCACCGTCGTGCTGCCCGACTCATCGGCGACGGCGGATTGGAAACCATCGCCTTGAGAGGCTCAGGCCAGCTCACTTCGTGAGATGTCAGGGACTTCCCTGCCGAGTGCGGGTAGCGGACGCCCGGCAAAAAAACGGCGGCATGGTCTGGCGATCAGGCGAGCCCACCGATTGGCCCGATTCACTCGCGCGCTGTCGGTCGCGATGCCCGTATTCGCGTACATCTGGCGATAGAGCTTCGACATCAGGACGAACGCCACGCGCCCGCGGACGGTCGGCAAGCAATTGGAGCGCGCCCACACGCGCCGAAGACTATAGAACCGATCCCACACCGCCTGGGTTCTCTCGCGGATTTCGTTTGGCGTCATGACCGGATGCGGCGAATAGACCTTCGGCCGCTGTGCCTGTGGGATCAGCCAATGGCGCGTGACCGGAATGCCGGCCACGTGCGCGGCGTCCGGGCCCACGCGCTTTTCCCACGTCTCGAAATCAACGGTTCCAGGATACGGAGTCAGCATGACGAACTGTGCGAAGGTGACCCCCGCGCGCTCGGCGATGTCCGCCGTCGCCTCGAACGTCGCGGCGCGGTCACTCGGCAGTCCGAAGATGAACGAGCCGAGCACGTGGACGCCATGGTCACGAAACTTGCGCAGACGCTGCACGAGGGCCTCGCCGACCTCATTGAAACCCTTGTAGACGTCCTTCAGGCCTTCGGGTGTGACCGCCTCGACACCGACCAGCGCACCCTTGATGTTCGCTCGGCGCATCGCGTCGAGGAACGCCCCGTCCTCGGCGGCTTCCATCGTGATTTGGGTGAAAAACACCATATCTGACGGCAGTTGCGCGAGCCGCGCCATCAGCTCGAATCGCTCGGCCCGCAGTGCCCGCAGCTGTTCGAGCCTCGGCACGTTGCCTTGCCGCTCCGCCATGGCCAGGTCCGCCAGCGTGACGGGATAGAAGTTGTCGTCGGCAAGCGCGACGAACCGGAACCCTTGACGACGGAGCTCGACAATCTCTTCCACGACACTGTCGACCCCGCGCTGCCGCGGTTTCTGGCCGTCGGTGCGCCACACCGAGCAGAACGAACAATGCTTGGGGCACCCGCGAACGGTCTGCACGGATCCCCACATGTAGCGGCCTTGCGGCAGCAACTCCCAGCGCGCCGGTACGAAGCGATCGGCATCGACACGTCCGCCCTCGTAGGTCTCTTGCAGCCTTCCGTGTCTCGCGTGATCGAGAACGAGAGGCCAGACGAGATCGCCGTCGCCGCGAACGACGGCGTCCGCGCCCCCGAGTTGACGGGCCTCGTCCGGATACAAGGTCGCGTGGATGCCGCCGAACACGACGGTGGCGCCGCGCGCGCTCGCCTTCTTCCCAATCTCATAGCCACGAAGTGCGTTGCCGGTGTGGATCCCGATCCCCACGACGTCACCGGCCCGTACGCCGTCGACATCGAACGGCTCCAAAGTCTCGTCGACGATCTGTGGCCGGCCGTACGCGGCCGGTGTCGCCCCGGCCAATACGAACAGCCAGCGAGGCGTGATGACGCCGACGCCGAACGACAGATGACTTGGGTTCACGAGATACACAGTCATCGCGTTCGAATCGTTGGCGAGTGAAGCCGTCACTCGCCCCGGTCGAGCGATGGTGAGGACGCGATGAGAGGGTGGAAGTGTGCTCAAGGCTGTCTGACGCCCGCGATGGTCCACGTCCCATCACACTCGCGGCAGCGCCAAGTCGTGGTCACGGTGATGACCTTTGCCAGGGTGTCGATTTTTCGGCCCTTGCAGAACGGACAGACCGTCGGTCGCGCCACAGTCTCGTCGGATCGTGAGTCGGGCATGTCGTTATGTCTGTTTCTGAACGCAAGGGATGCTGAACCGATGCGCGGGCTAACCACGCAGGAACGCGATCGCCAGCCCCAGCCCCACGCTGATGACAAGAACGGCAGCCGCCACGATCGCGTGCCCTTTGCCCTTCCTGTCGTGTTCGATGCCCTTGGCGACCCAAGCCGCCCATTTCTGATCGTCCGTGCGTAGGTCAGCGCCGTCGGCGACGCCCATCTCGCTGTGCATGGACACATGTTGGCGGCTTCAGGACTGTGCGGCTGTTCAAGAGTGAACAGTCGTCACCAGTCGGCTCCCCAGGATCGCGCCAGATTCGCTGGCGGCTCGTGTGCAACCCGGCACAGACAGCCCAGTGAACCTGGTGTCAGGCTACGCACTCGGCACACGCCATGGAACTTGCATGGGGTGCGGAGTACGTGAGTTCCGGGGGGCGAACTGGCTGACCCTGTGCGAGGGGCGATCTTCGCCTTCTACAACGACGCCCTGTATCAAGCCGTCGTCAGCTACGACCGCGACCGCACGGAGGGGCTGAGCAACAGCGACATCATCGGATCTCTCACGGCCGTTTACGGCGAACCCGTACCCAGATCGACGAGAACCCGACGTCTGTGAGAGCTACGATTGATGAGACGCGCGGTGTTCGGCGAGCCATTGCGCGCTCATCCACCCGAGATCGGGTGGACTAACGCGCCCGGCAACACGCATCTTGTGGAGCATCAGCGCCACACCGGCGAGAACGAGAACTCCGATTGTGAAATACATGGTTTGAGGCCACAGGCATTCGCCCTGTGATGGTCTCGATCCTCTCCGATAGGGCCGCGCTTGTCTGTGCGGTTATGCACATCCGCACCGATGCCAAGGTGCCCACGCGAGCGGTGCGCCTGGGCCCCACTCGTGGGATGATCAGCCGACATGCCGCCCAAGCCACCCCCGGCCTCCCCGACGCCAGCGGTCTTCGACGTCCAGGCGTTCCTCAAATCGGCGAGGATGTCTCCGCGCACCGTGCGATTCGCAAGCGGCGCCGTGGTCTTCGCCCAGGGGGCGCAGGCGAACAGCGTGTTCTATGTCCAAGAGGGCGGGATGAAGCTCTCCGTCCTGTCCTCGGCCGGCAAGGAAGCGGTCGTGGCCATGCTCGGACCTGGCGACTTCTTCGGTGAGGGCTGCCTCGCCGGGCAACGGTTGCGCATGGGAACGGCGACGGCGGTCATGCGGACGGCTCTCTTGCGAGTCCCGAAGCGCGACATGGTTCGGATGCTGCACGAACATCCGGAATTCTCCGACCGGTTCCTTGCGCACATGCTGACGCGCAACATCCGAATCGAAGAGGACCTGGTGGATCAGCTCTTCAATTCCAGCGAGAAGCGACTCGCTCGCACATTGCTGCTGCTGGCTCGATACGGGAAGGAGGACACAACACAACGTGTCCTCCCCAAGCTCTCACAGGAGACGCTCGCGGAAATGGTCGGCACAACGCGCTCCCGCGTGAACTTCTTCATGAACAAATTCCGCAAGCTCGGGTTGATCGAATACAACGGCGGGCTCAAGGTGAACAGCTCGCTGCTGAGTATCGTTCTCCACGACTGACCGACCGCCGCAAGTCCAGCGACTGTCACGGGTTAGACGTTGCGATCGTCCGCCGCCCGGCGCCCAGCGACGCCGTGCAATTCGGGACAGCGGACCATGGGGCCAGTGGCTACACTCGTTCCATGTTTTCCGAAAATAACAAGATGCTGCTTTTCGCGGGCTGGGCGATTGCTGTGTGCCTTGCGGCCATCGCGATCGGAATCACGTCGGTTCCAAATTGGCTGGTAGTGGCCTGCGTGGCCGTCGTGCCGCCCTGGGTGGCGCGACGCTTCTGGCACGCTCCGGAACAGACAATCTCCGAAAGCATCAACGACGCTCGCCGGTAGCCATGCCGCACGTGAACCTGTTGTCGCCCGTAGGGCGCGTCATGGCCCGCGTGAGCGCGTGGCTTCGAAACCGTCGGCATCGAGAGGATGTGCCTGTCAGTCTCCGGGTCACGCCACCGGATGCCGCGAGGTCGCCAGTCCCTGCCGCGTACATGCCTCTGTTCACCTACCTCGATCGGCGCTACGCGTCCACGGTGATCCTGACGTTCGAACAGATCGAGGCGTTGCTCGGATTCACGCCGCCGTCAGCGTTCGCAGATGCCACATGGTGGACGGGTCCGTCGAACGATCTCCACTCCGCTGCCTGGACCGCCGCGCGGCGCACCGCAGCCCCGCGACTGAGCGCACGAATCGTGGCGTTTGAGCGCCATCCGTGATCGCGGAGCGGGAGCCGACCGAGCACAGGACAATGCGCTGATGGTCCGGGTGGTTCCGGCTGATGGAGCCATCCTCCAGCGCATCGTCGCTACAACGCCGCTGGTCGCGCACCGCGGCTTGAGCCGCGAGGCCTTCGGCAAATACGATGCGGCTCAGGCAAAAACGTCGTGGGCGCTCCGTCATCGGCGCCGATTCGCGCTGATGCAGGCCGACGAAGTGCTCGCCAGCGCCGAACGGTACGGCCTGACCGGGACGCTTGATGGTCGGCTCCTGACCATCTGTGGCATCGCTGCGGTGCTCGATCACGGAGCGGATGACGCGGGCACGAATTACAGAGGCGAGCTCATCGAGCAGCTGCTTGAAGATGCCACGCGCAATGGCGCGGACCTGGCACTCCTCTTCCAAACCGGGAACCCGCCGTCTCCCGTGACGGACGGCTTCGAGGTCGTTCCGACGACCGATCTCGAGCTCAGGGTAACGGAATCGTCTCGATACGGCGCACCGATGACGCTGGTGCGAGGAGGCGAGGACCGGGACCTCGACGCCATCGCTGCCATGGGGCGCGTCCGCGCAGGTCGGTTCCGGTTCCACATTGATCGAGACGTCGATCTCATCAAACACGTGATCACGAGAAGACGGCTGCTCGCCGGGCTCGGGGCCGCAGGTGCCCGCCAGGTGGTGTTCGTCATCGCTGAAGAGGGGATTACCGCGGCCGCCTACATCGTGATCAGCATCGTGGGTGACACCTGGACCATCGAAGAGTGCGGAGACCGCGATGCCTCGGGCGCACGCGTGGGTGCCCTCCTCCAGGCGTTGATCGCCCGTGAACCAGGGGAATCGCGTCCGGTCATCAGGGGATGGCTGCCGCCTGGCTTCCTCCCTCCTCAGGTCACCATCGCGTCGGCGGCAGCGGCTCCACCGCGCCTGCGTGCGCGCGCCCTTTCATCACGCGTCCAGGGCCTGCCTCTGATGGGGCCTGAAGTCATGTACTGGCGAAGCGACCTGTTCTAGTCACCATGCGGCCCGCGTCGGCGGGTCTGGGCTAGCGGCCCTACGATGCGCGCTGGAACGTATTGCGCGTTCGCATGAGGAAGCGCCGGTCCACGAGCGTCGAGAGCACCGCGCTGCACAGCGCCGTGTCGAACGACAGCAGGCGCGCAGCCTGAGCCTCGGTCAGCTTCAGACCGGGCATCTCGCGAAACTCGGCCTGCGTCCGGCGAAGCGCTTCGGCAAACAGGTCGGCAGATAGTTCGGGAAGAGGCGGCTGGTGGTCCATGACAACGTTCCCCGGTTCAACTGACGGGCCGGGCCGCTTTTACGCCGCCCACGATCCGTTGCGATACAGCGTCAGCGCGATGTCCACGTTCTGGCGCAGCGCATCCTTCACCGCCGGCCACGTCTTCTCCGAACGGACGAGCGTCTTCCAGGAATACAAGTGCTTGGGCTTGTGGAAGTCGCTGTTGGCCACGTACGGAAAGTGTTTGAGACTTGTGACGGAGAAGAGGTCGTCACGGTTTGCCGCCTCCCACACATCGACCAGCTCGGCCAGTTCGTCGCGGTGATCCCAGAGGTAGCAGGTGCTGATCTCGATCCGCCGCGTGGTGCGGTGATGCGGGTGGCAGGCGATGCTGAGCGCGCCCTGGCGCCGGATCTCGCGCAAGATTTCATCGGCCGGTTGGTCGGCGCTGACGTAGTTCTTGATGTCGAGCGCGATGATGTGCGAATTCTTCCGCCCGCTGAGGCGGTTCTGTGTGATCTCGGCACCGGGCACGAGCAACATGCCGTAGGTCGTCCACGCGCGCCGCGCTTGCGCGGCAATGTCCTCGAGGTAGGCGGCAAAGTCGTCCTCGCGCACGCCGAACGCACGTCGTCCCAGGGTGGCGAGCCGGCCGGCGCGTGCCACGATGTCTTTCTTCATCAGGATGTGGTCCGTGATGGCGATGACGTCGAACTTGCCGGTGGCGCCGTAGAGATCCACGACCTCGGCCACCGACAATTTGCCGTCGCTCCACTGCGTGTGGACGTGGAAGTCGCAGAGCAGGAAGGGCTCGTATCCCGGCATCAGGTCCTCACATCGAGATGGGTCGTGTCCTTGGGGCGGTGATACAGCACTTCCGAGACGAAGTTGCGGACGTAGAGGCGGACCACCGCCCACGTGCCCATGGCGACGTACCGGCGGGCCGACGTGAACAGGTGGCAGTCCCCGACCAGCGCCACGCGGCCGATCGCGTGCAGCCGCCGGCCCAGATTGGCGTCCTCGCCGTGGAACTCGATCGACACGTCGAACCCGCCGATGCGCTCGAGCGCGGCGCGGCGCACGGCGAAATTGCCGCCGTAGAACACCGTGCCGATGCCGAGCACATGCTTCACCAGCAGTTGCGTCAGCGGCGCCAATGTGACGTCGTAGGCGCGAATCAACGCACGGCCGCGCACGTGCCAGTCGTAGAAGCGATACGGACCGGACAGCGCAATCAGATCGGGCCGCCGTTCGAACCGGCGCTCGATGCGTTCGAGCCACTGGAAAGGGGCGCGGCAATCGGCGTCGACGTATACGAGGATGTCGCCTGTCGCCACGCGCCTGCCGGCTTCGCGCGCGACCACCAGGCCGCGCCGCGGTTCGTCGATCACCCGCACGCCGGGCACGCGCGCGGCGACCTCGCCGGTGGCGTCGGTGCTGGCGTTGTTGACGACGATGATCTCGTCTGGCGGCCTCGACTGCGCGAGCAGTGAATACAGGCACGCTGCGAGAAATCCGGCTTCATTGTGCGCGCAGACGATGACGCTCCGCGTCAACACCACATCCGTCGTCCCCTCTCGGCGAGTGCCCCGGCCGCGCCATGCGCGCGGCCGGGTTAGAGGACGAGGCCAGGACGACGAAGGGCAATCGGCCGTCGATGCATCCCGCCGGGCGGCGTTGCTCGTCGCTTACATACACCCGGTATGCGCGCTCCTCGCGCCTTGCCGGGCGGGCGCCTCGACACCCGATTGCCCTTCGTCGTCCTGGCCTCGTCCTCACCGAGTTGCCGTGTCATGCGCACGTGCAACGGCACCAATCTAGAGGGTTGAAGTTACGGGCCGATCTCGATCGGGGAACAACCGTGTGAAATCTGGGCAGAAAACGCCCGTCGGCGACGCGATCGCGTCGATTCAGACCGAAAAGAGTGAAAAACCGTGAAGATGAGGCGAGCTTACGCGGCCGTCTCTCTCCAACCGGCTTCCCGGAGCGTCCTCACCTCGTGGGCGATCGCCATGCGGGCCCGCTCCACACGATGCCAGTCGGTGTAGTGCGCGCTCCAGATGATCTGGCTGTCGTGTTCTTCCTTGACGTCCCACCCGCCGATGCCGGCCCCGGTGGAGATCGTAAACCGTCGCGTTTCCCCCGCGTGCTCGAGCGCTCGTGCGTACATAGAAGACGATCTATACCGCAGCAAGCAGCGAGGCCGCTGTAAACTCGGTGTAACAAATGGCCATCAGCGGCCCGCTTTCCTAAGGATTTTTGGGGGAAGAAACCAAATCAGCGCGCCAGCTCGAGTGGAGCCCAGTCCACTGACGTCGATCCGGCAGACGCCCCCTTTTCGAAACGGTAACGCGCGCTGCGCCCCGACGAGCGCGGCCGCGAGCTCTCCCAGGTCTGGCTCGTGGCCCACAATCGCGACGCGCCTGCGCTTCACCCGCTTGGCGAGCTCTGCAATGACTTGCGCTACGTCGTGGCCAGGCGCCAGCTCATCGACCATCTTGATCGGTGGATGCTCGGGAAGCCGGGCAGATAGCAAATCTGCGGTCTGGCGGGCGCGGACAAGCGGGCTGGTCAGGATTTCATCCACAGCAACGCCCAACCACACCAAACCGCTGACGACATCGCGGAACCGGCTCGCCCCGTTGGCGGTGAGGGGCCGCTTTGTGTCGTCAGGCCAGTCGTCGCCGCGCTCGGCGGCCAGGGCATGGCGGACGAGATAGAGTTCGGACGGTCGCATGCGCCTCGCTGACTGAACCATACGACGTTGATGTAAACGGACTGCTACGCGCCGGTCTCCCGGAAGTCAACATCCCATCGGGCCACCCATGAAAGGGTCACTTCGATCGGCACTCGAAGCTCGAGGGCGTCTCGGGGTTCTGCCCGCCACCCCGGTAGAAAGCGACCCGCGGGTACTGGCAGACCAGACGCGCGCCGACGCGCTGGCCATCTTTGTAGTGGGCGACGGTCAACGCGTCTGGCGCGGCGCCTGACTCTTTCCACTGTTCGATGAGGGCGAGCGCGTCGAAGTCGAAATTCTCCGCGCCACCCGTGCCGGGACCGTGGCCCATGCCCGGCACCATGAAAAAGCGTAGCGACTGCCGCGTCGGCCGCTCGCCCACCGTGGCCACGACCTTGTTGTAGTAGTTGATCGCGACCTTCGGCGGCACGGCCGCGTCGTTCCAGCCGTCGACGAGCAGCAGCCGGCCGCCTCGTGCGAAGAACCGCCGCAAGTCGGGATCGACGGCGTTGACCGCCTGGATGTCCGGACGATCTGAGGCTGTGACGTCATGGTCGAAGTCGAGAGGGCGCGTGCGATAGTCCCACGCCGGATCGCGCAACACGTAGTACTTGAAGAACTCCACGGGGATGCCGAGCGGCTGATCGCCGCCAGCCAGCTGCCCCCATCCGAGCTCGCTGCCCGGAAAGAGCGGTGAGTAGAGCTCCGCGCCCGTGCGCGCGTGCCTGGGCCCCTGATAGATCTTCCGCGCCGCCTCCACCTGCGGCGGCGTCAGGCAGGCTGCGGGCCCGCCCTCCTTGCACTGCACCGACCCGGCGTCGAACCGGCAGCCGATCGGGTCGCCAACGACGCCATCCTTCAGCCCGTCGCCGTCGTCGCACGCGGCGAGCACCGCATCGTGCAGCACCGCGAACGTCCCGGGCGGGAGAAAACTGGCGGCGTCCTTGTGCGTCGCCATCCAGATCCACATCTGCGCGAAGGTGTGCCGGGTGAGATACGACGACATGCCCGTCACCGCAAGGGTGTCGTAGTCGTCGGGATAACGCTGCGCCGAGCTGAGCGCGGCAATGGTGCCACCGCCGCCCTCGGCCATGTACGACGCCGCCGGTGGCTTGCCGTAGTAGGCGCGGATGAGCGCCTTCGACGTCACCGTCATCTCGTGGGTTGCGCGGTAACCGAAGTCCTTGATGCGCTCGGGGTGATCCAGCGCGTAGCTCGAATCGCCGTCGTGGCCGGTGTTGTGGCCGGCCGTCGCATAGCCGCGCCGCACGCCGGCGGCGAGTGCAGTGACGTTGGCACCCGCGCCGCCGCCGAGCCCGCCGTTGCCGGTGCCCTTGAACTTGCCGTTCCACGTCGCCGGCATCCACAGTTCCATCTTGATGTCGGAGTCCGCGCTGGGACGCAGTGTCGCGGCGACACGGCACACCGCCGGGAGGTCTGCGAACGGGTTGGCCGCCCTAGCGGGACCGGGACCGCCACCGCGCGCCGGCGCGGGCGGCATCTCGCCCGTCGCGACCAGCGCCGCCGAGGTGACGGTCACCTGCGGCAGCGACAGCTTCGTGAGCGCGGCACACGCGGCCGCGGAGGGCGCCACCGACTGAGCCTCGGGCACCGCGACTGCCAGCGTGACGAGCCCTACGGCCAGGACCGATGGTGCGACGTAGAACAGCAAACACGGGTTCTCCCCGCCCGTCCTACCTGGCCCACCCGCCTCACTCGCCCTACCCGCCCTGATCGGCCACCACGTCCTCGCCATGGCCGTATTCTATGCGTGATGATCAGCGACACACTTGCCATCGTGCTCGGCGGCGGGCAGGGCGCGCGCCTCTTCCCGCTCACCGCCACACGCTCGAAGCCGGCGGTTCCGATCGGCGGAAAGTATCGCCTGATCGACCTGCCCGTGAGCGGCTGCCTCCACGCCGATATCCGCCGCATCTTCGTGCTCACGCAGTTCAACTCGGCGTCGCTCAACCGCCACATCTCGAACACCTACCAGCTCGATCTCTTCTCGGGCGGCTTCGTCGAGATCCTCGCCGCCGAGCAGACGCCCGACAATCAGAACTGGTTCCAGGGCACCGCCGACGCCGTGCGCCAGGCGGCGCGGCACTTCTCGCAGCACCCGGCCGACTACTACCTGGTGCTCGCCGGCGATCACATCTGCCGCGTGGACTACCGCGCGTTCATCGAGATGCACAAACAGCGCGGCGCCGACATCACGATTGCGGCGCAGCCGATCGACCCCGCGTCAGCGACTCAGATGGGGATCTTCGTGTTCGACCACGACGGCCACATCGTCGCTTTCGAGGAAAAGCCCAAGCCCGATCGCCTGGCCACGATCGGCCGCAGCGTGCCTGAAGGCGCCACGTTCGCGCCCCACAACGATGCGCGGCCGTTCATGGCCTCGATGGGCATCTACGTCTTCTCGCGCCGGGTGCTGCTCGACCTGCTCGAGCAGGAGCCGGGCCACGACTTCGGGCGTGAGCTGATTCCAAAGGCGATGAGCCGCTACGTCGTCAAGCCGTACCTGTTCGACGGCTACTGGGCCGACGTCGGCACCATCGGCTCGTTCTACGAGGCCAATGTCGCGCTCGGCCGGCCGGACGCGCCGTTCCGCTACTGGGATCCGGCGCAGCCGATCTACACGCACCTGCGGCATCTCCCGGGGTCGCGGCTGCTCGACTGCCAGGTGCGCGCGTCGATCCTCGCCGAGGGCTGCTATCTCGATCGGGTGCGGGTGGATCAGTCGGTGGTGGGGCTGCGGACCCAGGTGCGATCGGGGACTCACATCGACCAGTCGGTAATCCTCGGCGCCGACTCGTATGAGGACCATCCGCCCCCGGGAGTGCCACGCCTTGGTATCGGCCGCGACGTCGTGCTGCGCCGGGTGATCGTCGACAAGAACGCGCGCATCGGCAACGGCGCCCAGCTGACCAACGAACGCGGCGTAGAGGAGGCCGACGGCGAGGGCTATTTCATCCGCAGCGGCATCGTGGTGGTGCCGAAGGGCGGCGTCATTGCACCCGGCACGGTCGTGTAGGGGCCGCCTTCAGGCGGCCCGGGCCGGCTGAAGCCGGCCCCTACATCAGAACGAGGCGCCGCCGAGCGACGCCGTAATCCTCGCCTTCAACGCATCCAACGTCTCTGGCTTGCCGGCGAACAGTTCGTCGGGGTACTTGGCATCGCGACTCATCGCCTTGTAAATCGGGTCGCTCTGATAGAGGTTGAGCCCGAGGCCGGCGAGGTACTGGAGCTTGAGGTTCGAGTCGGTGTTGATCTGCGCGTCCTTGAGCCAGTTGGCCATGTCGCCGCGCCGGCCGGCGTAGGTGCCGAAAAGCTCCACTGCCGAATTGATTCCGATCTCACGCAGCGACTGGGTTATGGCGGCGTTGGCGGGGTCGTCGAGCCGCGCCTGCACGGCATCGACGTCGATGCGCTCATTTTCGAGCTGGCCGAAGAGCACCAGGTCGTAGCCCTGACCGTTGACCGTGTTCGCGAACACCGCGCCGTTCGGGAAGGCTTCGAGGAAGGTCGCCACTTCGCTCTTGGCTGCCGCCTCGGTGCTTTCGTAGAGCTGCACGAACAGCGTGACCACGCCACCCGGCTTGAGGTGGGCCTTGACCACGTTGAAGAACTCGCGCGTGTAGAGCGTGGCGGCACCCTTCACCCACGGATCGAGCGGGTCCGAGGTGACGGCATCGAACTTCTCGTCCGTCGTCAACAGGTAGTGGCGGGCGTCGTCGAGGTGCACCTTCACCTTCGGGTTGGCGACGACGTTGAAGTTGTGGGCGGCGAAGTAGGTCGAGACCACGCGCGGGACGAGCGGCTCGATCTCGGCGATGGTCTGGTCCTTGACCAACGGGTCCACCGACACCGCGCCGGCAGTCACACCGGCGCCGCAGCCGATCACGAGCACCTTGGTCGGGTTCTTGGGCACCAGCGTCGTGATGTGGCCGAGCATGCGCTGCAGCCGCATGTCCTGCGGCTCGCTCGACGCCTGCACCTTGCCCGCGTTGTGGTAGTTGAGGGTGCCGCTCGGCGTGCGTGAGACGGCGACCGACGCCGTGACGCCCTCGCCAACGTAGATGATCTCGTTCTGTCCGATCCAGGTAGCCGAGTAGCGGCCGTAGGCCACGAGCAGCCCCGGCAGCGGCGGCACCACACGCGCGAGGAGCCCCGCGGCCGCCGCCACCACGATCACGCGCACGAGCGCCGGCACCGAGGCACGGAAGCCGCCGCCTTCTCCGGTCGCGCCGAGGAGCAGCAGCCCCGAGAGCGCTGACACGCCGATGAGCGCCTGTTGCGTGACCTGGCTGCCGACGATTCCCACCATCACCAGTGCCGTCACCAGGGCACCGACGATTGCGCCCACCGTGTTCGCGGCGTAGACGCCGCCCACGAGCTTCGCCGAATCCTGCCCCGGCACGGCCACCGCGGCCAGCGCCAACGGAAAGCTCGCACCCCACAGAATCGCGCCCGGCAGCATCACGAAGATCGCGCGCATCAGATCGAGCTGGAAGTTGTAGACCAGGCTGGTGGAGATCGACGGGTTGATCGGCCAGTAGGGCAGCGACGACCCGGTGGCATAGGCGGCCCAGGCGAGCGCGGCACACAGCCCCACCTGGCACCAGCCGAGCGCCGTGCGCGGATTGGCCGAGCCCTTGGCCATGGACGCGCCCACGCTGCTGCCGATGCCGAGGCCGACGAGGAATACCGCGAGGATGAGCGAGAACGTGTAGGCGGTGGCGCCGAAGATGAGCGACAGCAGGCGCGTCCACACCACTTCCGAGCCGAGCGCGGTCAGCCCCGAGAGCGCGATCGCGGCGTAGACGAGGCGGATTTCGGTAGTCGTGGCAGCCGCCGGCAAGGTCTCGGACGCCTCGCCCCTGATGATCGTGTGCGGCGTGAACCGCGCGACTGCCAGTGCGAGCAACCCCACCACGACGTTGATCGCCACCGCCACGAAGGTTGCCGTCGGCATGTCGTACACGCGCAGCAGGTAGAAGCCGGCAAGGAGACTTCCAGCCACGGCGCCGGCGAGGTTGCCGCCATAGAAGAAACCGAGCCACGACACGCCGCGCGGGGTGGTCTCCACCCAGCGCGCGATGGCCGGCAGCGTGGCGCCCATCAGCAGCGTCGGCGGGATGAGGCACACGCCGGCGACGAGGGCTCGGAGGATCAGGCTGACCGGCCCCGACCCAGCGACCGACGTGTACAACCCGCCGAGAAACGGCACCGCGTACAAGACGACGAGCCCGCAGAGCCCGATACCGAACTCGAGCATCGCGTAGACCCGAAGCGGATGCAGCGCCCGGTTCAGGAACCGTGGCAGCAGCAGGCTGCCCAGACACATGCCGCCCATATAGATCCCGAGCAGCACACCGAGCGAGACCGCCGACGACCCGATGGACAACTGCAGGAGTTGGAACCAGACGACTTCGTAGACGAGAGCGGCGCAGCCGGACCCGACGAACAGCACCAGGAGCGCCGGGAGCCAGCGCTCGGCTGCCACGAGGCTGGCCGCGGGCCTCGAGGCTTCTTCGAGGTTGGTCATTGTCCCCGGGATACTACCATCCAAGGGTCTGCGCTTACTTCGCTCCGGCGTCGCCGCCGTCGGCACAGACGACGAGTGCCGACGGTCGCGCCGCGGCGTGCAGGCTGCCGCTCGACTCGCACGGCTCGCCGTCCACGTGGTAACGGATCGAGCCCGGTGCGGTCAGCCGGGCGGCGACGGCCGCGTGCATTGTGACGCCGGGCACGCTGGCGAGCTCGCCGCGAAAGAGCGCCGGCACGCGCCGGATGATGCCGAGCACGGAACGATCGTCGATCACCACGATATCGAGCTTGCCGTCATCGATGCGCGCCTGCGGTGCGATCAGCGCGCCGTTGCCGTACTGCCGTGCGTTGGCGAACGCGATGAGCAACGGCCGCACCTGGCGCGTGACCCCGTCCACGCACAGGGTCGTGGGGACCGCACGATACGACCAGATCGCCTGGGTCGAGCGCGCCACGTACATCGCGAGGCCGCGGCGCACCAGGCCGCCGGCGGCGAAGCGATGCGCCACGTCCGCGTCGAGACCGACGCCGGCGACGTTGAAGAACAGGTGCCCGCCGAGCTCGCCGGCGTCGATGCGCCGCCGCCCGACACCGAGTGCGACCTCGAAGGCGGCGCGCGGCTCGAACGGCAGCGCCAGCTCGCGGGCGAGCCCGTTGCCCGACCCGCTCGGTACCACGCCGAGAGCGGCGTCGCGGAACACGAGGGCCGACGCCACCTCGTTCACGGTGCCGTCGCCGCCCCAGGCGATCACGGTCCGGGCGCCATTGGCCACGGCGGCGTGCGCCAGTTCGTGCGCGTGATGCCGCCGCTCGGTGACGAAGATGTCGGCGTCGACCCGGTGCGCCTCGATGCATGCCGCTGCCAATTCGGCGCGCAGGCGTGCCGCGTCGGGCCGGACCCCGAGGCCCGAGATGGGGTTGATGATGACGGCCACTCGGCCGCCGGACCGAGTGGACATCACGAAACGGGGTGAGGAGCGGGAGTCACCAGCACTCACTGTACTTCCGGGGAGGCGACGGCTCAACGAGGCCGTGCTTTAATGTGACGTCGTGCGTCTGGCCGCCATCGATATCGGCACCAACTCGCTCCACATGATCGTCGTGCGCGTGCGCGAGGATCTCTCCTTCGAAGTCGTCGACCGCGAGAAGGCCATGGTCCGGCTCGGAGCCGGCGGGCTCGACGGCAAGTCGCTCACGGCCGAAGCCACGGCCGGCGCGCTGCGCGCGCTCACCACCTTCAAACGCATCGCCGATTCGCACGGAGTGGACACCATTCTCGCCGCCGCGACCAGCGCCACCCGCGAGGCGCCCAACGGCGGCGAATTCCTCGCCCGCATCGAGAGTCAGACCGGCATCCGTCCGCGGGTGATTGGGGGACAGGAGGAGGCACGGCTCATCCACATGGCGGCGACCTACGGCGTGGACGTGGGGGCCTCGCGAGCCGTCGTCATCGATATCGGCGGCGGCAGCGTCGAGCTCACGCTCGGCGACGCGACGAGCCTGCGGCTGGCACGCAGCGTGAAACTGGGCGTGATCCGTCTGACCCAGGCGTACGTCAAAAGCGACCCGCTCAGCGGGCGCGACGAGCGCCGCCTCTCCAAGCACGTTCGCAACGGCGTGGACGGCATCTGCAGACAGATCGTCAGCGCCGGGTTCGACCGGGTGATCGGCACGTCGGGCACCATTCTCAGCCTCGGAGCCGTGGCGATGGCCGTGGTCCGCGGAGCGGTCCCCACGGAACTGCGCAACCTGCGCCTCCCGACGAAGTGGATTCGCCGCCTCCGTCGCGGCGTCGTGGGCATGACCGTCAAGCAGCGCCTGGCGCTTCCCGGGCTCGATCCGCGCCGCGCCGACCTCACGGTCGCGGGCGCCGTGCTGCTCGACACCATCCTGCAGCGCCTGGGTGCCGAGGAGTTGACGCTGTGCGATCTCGCGCTGCGGGAAGGGCTGGTGCTCGACTACATCCGGCGGCACCAGAAGGAAATCGTCCAGATCGAGCAGATTCCCGACGTGCGACGCCGCAGCGTGCTGGAACTGGCCGAGCGCTGCCATTACTACGCGGATCACGCCCGGCTGATCGTCCATTTGTCATTGGCGCTCTTCGACCAGACTCGTGCCATCCATGGGTTGGGTGACCGTGAGCGGGAGTGGCTGGAATACGGCGCGCTCATGCACGACATCGGGTCGCACATCAGCTTCGGCCGCCACCATCGCCACTCCTATTACCTCATCACCAACGGCGACCTGCGCGGCTTCCAGCCCGAGGAGATCGAAATCATCGCGCTGGTCGCCCGCTACCACCGTCGGAGCCCGCCGAAACCGACCCACGAGGAATACGCGCGCCTGCCGCCGGGACGCCGCCGCACGGTGCGCACGCTGGCGGCCATGCTTCGAGTGGCCGAGAACCTCGATCGCAGCCACTCGCAGGTGATCTCGGGCCTGACGGTGCGCGTCCGGAAGGACTCCGCGCGCCTGGAACTGATCGCCAACGGGGACGCCGAGCTGGAGGTCTGGGCCGCCGGGCGCCACATCGGTCCCTTCGAGGCCGTCCTTGGCCAGCCGGTGAAGCTGGTGATGACGCCGGCACCACTACCCGCTCCGACCACCCAAAGACGCGCCTCGGCCGCTGCACCCCGCCGTCCCCGCGCGCGCCGCTGAGGGAGGCGGGCCGGGCTGCTTTACAGGGAATTTACACGACGGAAACCAATGTGAAATTCACGGTCGATACCGTGACGGAATGGACCGGACCCCGTGACGACGGCCGACCGTATGCTTCCCTCCCTGGCTGGGCTGGCGGCTCGTCCGCAGGCGCCCACCCCCGATCACGGGGCGCCGAAAATCGAGGTGATTGGGCTGAACTTCTACTACGGGCACACCCAGGCGCTGCGTGACATCTCGGTGAAGCTCACGCCCCACGTGGTCACCGCGTTCATCGGGCCCTCGGGCTGTGGCAAGAGCACCTTTCTCCGCACCCTCAACCGGATGAACGACATCATTCCCGGGGCGCGCGTCGAGGGCCGGGTCCTGATCGACGGCCACGACATTTACGAGGGCGGAGACGTCGTGCAGCTGCGGCGCCGGGTCGGCATGGTGTTCCAGAAGTCCAACCCCTTCCCGAAGTCGATCTACGAGAACGTCGCCTACGGCCTCCGCATCAACAAGATGACCACGTCGTCGTCGGAGCTGGCCGGGCGGGTGGAGGAAAGCCTGAAGCAGGCGGCGCTCTGGACCGAAGTGAAGGATCGGCTGCACTCGTCGGCGCTGGCGCTTTCGGGCGGCCAGCAGCAGCGCTTGTGCATCGCCCGTGCGCTGGCCGTCCGCCCCGATATCCTGCTGATGGATGAGCCCGCCTCGGCGCTCGACCCGATTGCCACACAGCGCATCGAGGAGCTCGTTTACGATCTGAAAAAGGATTACACAATCGTCATCGTCACCCACAACATGCAGCAAGCCGCGCGGGTGTCGGACTATACGGCGTTCTTCTGGCTGGGTAAGCTGGTCGAATTCGACCGCACGGAGAAGCTCTTCACTGCACCAGCCGAGCAGCTGACCGAAGACTATGTGACAGGGAGATTCGGGTAGTGGCCATCGACCGCGTCGTTCCGCACTTCCAGGAGGAGCTCGAGGCGCTGCAGACCCGCCTGCTCGAAATGGGCGGGCTGGCCGAGGAGCGGGTGCGCGCGTGCATCGCGGCGCTCGAATCGCGCGATCCCGGGCTGGTGGGTCTGGTGCTGGTCGGCGACGAGCCGATCAACCAGCTCCACATCGAGATCGACAACCGCTGCTTCCGGCTGCTCGCGCTCTACCAGCCGATGGCGACCGACCTGCGCGCCATCGTGTCGGCGGTCAAGATCAACACCGACCTCGAACGGGTCGGCGACCTGGCCGTGAACATCGCCGAGGCCGCGCAGCGCTACACCACCCACCCGCCGGTCAAGAAGCTGATCGACATCCCCACCATGGGCGGCATTGCGCAGACGATGCTCCGCGACGCCCTCGACGCCTACGTGCGCCGCGACACGGCGCTGGCCCACGCCGTCCTCAACGCCGACGACCAGCTCGACGCGCTGAAAACACAGGTCTTCCGCGACCTCCTCACCTACATGCTCAAGGATGCGACCACCGTGGAGCCGGCGCTGGACCTGATCCTGATTTCCCGGCACCTGGAGCGGATTGGCGATCACGCGACCAACATCGCCGAGGACGTGATCTTCATGGTGTCGGCCCAGGACGTCCGCCACCACCCCCCGGCGCACGAGCGCGCCTGAATACCCCAACCGGGGAACACGGCCCCAACGCTACAGAAACGTGGGTTGCGGCCGTCGGGCCGCCGCAAACCGCCGGAATCCGGTTGTAGAATGGATCGGATGGGCGAGGCTCGCCTGTGCGTCCTGTGTCGCACGCGTCCGGTGGACGCGCAGTGGAGGCCGTTCTGCAGCGAGCGATGCCGGAACGACGACTTGGCGCGATGGGCCGATGGCCGGTACCGCGCGGCCAGCGAAACTGACCCGGCGCCCACCGACGACGCTGGCAACGACCTCGACCCAGACTGAGTCCCTTCCCGCTATGGCCGACACGATCACCGTCACCGACAACCGCACTGGCAAACAGTACGAGATTCCCATCAAGGACGGGGTGATCAACGCCACCGCCCTCCGCCAGATCAAGACCGGGCCCGACGACATCGCCGGCCTGGCAACCTACGACCCGGCGTACATGAACACCGCGTCGTGCCGCAGCCGGATCACCTACATCGACGGCGACCAGGGGATCCTCGAATACCGCGGCTACCCCATCGAGCAGTTGGCCGAGCAGTCCACCTATCTCGAGACGGCGTATCTCATCATCTTCGGGGAGCTGCCGAGCGCGGCGCAGCTGAAGGAGTGGACGAAACAAATCACGTTCCACACGATGCTGCACGAGAACATCAAGAAGCTGATGGAAGGCTTCCAGTACGACGCCCACCCGATGGGCGTCTTCCTCAGCACCGTCGGCGCGTTCTCGACGTTCTACCCCGACGCGAAGAAGATCTTCGACGAGGCGGCGCGAAAGAAGCAGATTCACCGGCTGATCGCGAAAGTCCCCTCTGTCGCCGCCTACGCCTTCCGCCACAGCATCGGACGCCCCTACATCTACCCCGACAACGATTTGAGCTTCACCGGCAACTTCCTGAACATGCTGTTCCGGATGACCGAGCTGAAGTACAAGGCCGACCCTGCGCTCGAGCGCGCGCTCGACGTGCTGTTCATCCTGCACGCCGATCACGAGCAGAACTGCAGCACGAGCGCGATGCGCGGCATCGGCAGCTCGCATGTCGATCCGTACTCGGCCATGGCCGGCGCCGCGGCGGCGCTCTACGGCCCGCTGCACGGCGGGGCCAACGAGGCGGTGCTGCGCATGTTGAACGAGATCGGCAGCGTGCAGAACGTCCCGGCGTTCATCAAGGGCGTGAAGGCGGGCGAGGGCCGGCTGATGGGCTTTGGCCACCGCGTCTACAAGTCGTACGATCCGCGGGCCAAGATCATCAAGCGGACCGCCGACGAGGTCTTCGAGGTCACAGGGAAGAACCCCCTGCTCGAGATCGCGCTCGAGCTCGAACGGATTGCGCTGCAGGACGAGTATTTCGTCACCCGCAAGCTCTATCCGAACGTGGATTTCTATTCTGGCCTCATCTACCAGGCGATGGGCTTCCCGGTGGAGATGTTCCCGGTGCTGTTCGCCATCCCGCGCACCTCGGGCTGGATTGCACAGTGGGAAGAGATGATTCTCGACCCGGAACAGAAGATCTCCCGGCCGAAGCAGGTCTACATCGGGGCGCCCCGGCGCGATTACGTCCCGCTCACGAGCCGGAGCTAGTGTCCCGGATCGGAGATTCGGCGACCGATATTCCGGGCGCGGCGCCCGGATCGCAAGGCGCGAAGAGCGAGCTTATTGGGCATAAGTGAGCGATGAGCAACGCCGCGAGGCGGGATGCCCCGCCCGGAATATGTCGCCGAATCTCCGACCCGGGACACTAGCCGTGTCGCGCCGCACCGACCGCGGCTGGATGGCGCCGATGAGTCAAGTCGCCGCGCTGGCTGTGTTCGGGGCGGCGCTCGCTGTGCCGCACGGCGCATGCGCCGGACCGGCGCCGCAAACGGCCACGCCGGCACGGCCCACCGCCCCGCAGGGGCCCGCGCCTGCGACGGCCACGCACTTCGATGGCGCTCGTGCGTGGATCGACCTGCAGCGCCAGGTCGCCTTCGGGCCCAGGCCGGCGGGCACACCCGCCCTGGCGAAGACCCGGCAGTACATCCTGGCGCAGCTGAAAACCGCCGGCATTCGTGCGCAGGAGCAGGCGTTCACCGCGGCGACCCCAACCGGCCCGGTGGCGATGACCAACGTCATCGGCACGATCGCGGGCCGCCGCCCGGAGCGCATCGTGCTGGCCAGCCACTACGACACGAAGCGCGCGCCGTTCGCATTCGTCGGCGCCAACGACGGTGCGTCGTCCACCGCGACGCTGCTCGAACTTGGACGGGCGCTCGCCGGCAGTCAGCCCGCGTTCACGATCGAGCTGCTCTTCCTCGATGGCGAGGAAGCCGTGAATTGGGAGTGGGGGGGCACCGACAACACCTATGGCAGCCGCCACTACGTCCAGGCCGCGCAGAAGGCGGGCACGCTGGCGGGCGTCAAGGCCCTGGTGCTGCTCGACATGATCGGTGATCGGGACCTGGTCATCCGCCGCGAGTCGTACTCGACGCCGTGGCTCGTGGAGGCGATCTGGGCCGCGGCGGCTCGCACCGGCCATGCCGGCACGTTCATCAACGAGCTGACGACGGTCGAGGACGACCACGTGAACTTCGTACGCGCCGGGGTGCCCGCCGTGGACATCATCGACCTCGACAACCCGACCTGGCACACGGCTCAGGACGACCTGGCGCACGTCAGCAAGGACAGCCTGCAGATCGTCGGCGACGTGATCCTCGCGTCGCTGCCTGCCATCGAGCAGCGCCTCGCGAAGTAGGGGCCGGCTTCAGCCGGCCCGGGCCGCCTGAAGGCGGCCCCTACAAGGTCTCGATCTCGTATCGCGACACGTAGTACGGCCCCACCTGGCGATAGCTGTGCAGCGTGAAGCCGCACGACTCGTAGAGCGCGCGCAGCTTCGAACGGGTGGCATCGCAATCGAGCCGCAACCGGCCACGGCCGTGGACGCGAGCGTGACCCATAGCCCACTCCAGGAGCGCGCGCGCCACGCCGCGCCCCTTGAACGCGCGCCGCACGACAAGGCGGTGCACAAAAGCCGCCTCGCCGGCCGGCCGATCCGGCCAAAACAGCGGGTCTTCGAGTTGAAACCGGATGGCGCCCGCGGGCTCCCCGTCGATCTCTGCGAGGTGAAACTGGCCACCGATCACTTCAGCGGCAATCGCTCCGGCGTCGAGCTCGCCGTCCTCCCACATCACGACGCCGAGGGCATCCACCCACGCAGCCGCTTCACGGATCATCCGGTCGACAATCGCGACATCGCCGGCGTCCGCTTGGCGGATCCTGATCGGATCCATGCGCGATTATGGCACCGCCCTCACGCACTCATGCGTGTCGCCAGAGGCCGCCGCCTCACCTCCTCCACCGCAAACACGGCCAGCGCCAGCCACACCGCCACGAACCCGGCCACGCGCGAACGGCCGAAGGGCTCGTGGTAGATCGCCAGCGCCAGCACCAGTTGGATCGTCGGCGAAATGAACTGCAGCAGCCCCATCGTCGACAGCGGCACGACGCGGACCGCCGACGCGAAGAGCAGCAACGGGGCGATGGTTACCAGTCCCCCGCCGATCAGGAAGACGTCGGACGCGGTCGCGCCGTGGAGGAACACGCCGGTGCCGCCGCGGTCGGCGGCCACCAGGTAGGCCGCCGCTGGCAGCCCAAGCAACACCGTCTCGAGCGCGAGACCTTCGAGTGGCGGAAGCGGCGCCGTCTTCTTCACAAGGCCGTAGGTACCGAAGCTCGCGGCGAGCGCGAGCGCGATGCGGGGCGGCGCCCCGTAGGCCAACGTGAGAATCGTCACCCCGCACGCGGCGGGGGCCACGGCGATCCACTTCGTGGGGCGCAGCCGCTCCCCGAGGACCACCACCCCGAGCAGGACGTTCACGAGCGGCGTGATGTAGTAGCCCAGGCTGGTCTCCACGACCATGCCATGACCGACCGCCCAGACGTAGAGATACCAGTTGATCCCGATCAGGACGGCCGCCACCAGATAGAGCAGCACGACGCGCGCGGTGAGCATGCCGCGCGGGAGACGCCGACGGGACGGCCACGCCAGGATCGCCAGCAGCGCCACGCACGACCACACGATGCGGTGCGCCAGTACTTGCCCGGCCGGCACCTGGGCCACCAGCTTCCAGTAAATCGGGAAGAGGCCCCAGATGCTGTACGCGGCAACCCCGAGCCAGAACCCGCGGCTCACATGCTTCCGCCAAGCAGCCACCACGCCAGCGCCGCGGCGGCCACTCCGACGGCCGCGAGCAGCCACGGCAGCGGCGAACGGCGCCGCTTGACGAAGATGGAACCCTCGACGGGGGGTTTCACCCGCGGCTCGGCCGTCGCCTGGCCGCAGCGATAACAGATCAGCGCCTTGGCGGCGATTTCGGTCCCACAGTGTTTGCAGATCATGGAGAGGAGGCGGAATTGGTAATGTACCAGAAAGGCGTTTCATGATTCCGCTGCGTGACGTCATTCCATCGCGTTCGACGCCGTACGTCACGATGGCGATCATCGCCATCAACGCCCTCGTCTTCTTCTACCAGTGGTCGCTCGGGCCGGATGAGGGGACGCGGTTCATCTTCGAGTGGGGCCTCATCCCGGCCGTCTTCTCCTGGGTGACGGTGTTCACGTCGATGTTCCTGCATGGCGGGATCCTGCACGTGGGCGGGAACATGCTCTACATGTGGATCTTCGGCGACAACGTCGAGGACCGGCTCGGGCGGGGGCGCTTCGTCTTCTTCTATCTGCTCTGTGGCACGGCGGCCGCGCTCGGGCAGGCCTTCATCAGCCCCGAGTCACGCATCCCGATGGTGGGGGCGAGCGGGGCGGTGGCCGGCGTGATGGGCGCCTATTTCGTGATGTACCCGCACTCGCGCATCGTCACGCTGGTGCCGTTCTTCTTCCTGCAGATCGTCGAAGTGCCGGCGGTGTTCTTCCTCGGCATCTGGTTCCTGATGCAGTTCCTGAGCGGCGTCGGGTCGATTGCGCAGGTCGAGGCGGGCTCGGGCGGTGTGGCGTTCTGGGCCCACGTGGCCGGCTTTGCCGCCGGGGTGCTCGGTGGGTTGCTGCTCCGCCGCCCGGAGCGCGAACGTCCCGAGTGGTGGCACGACCGATAGCTGGATGTAGAGGGCGGCCGGAACGTAGAGGGCGGTCTTCTTAGACCGCCCTGGTCTGGTTCAGCGTTCTCCCCCGCCGCCCTGACTCTCGGTGATTTTCAACAGCAGATCCTGCGCCCGTTCGAACGACGGCGCGATTTCGAGCGCGTTGAGCGTCGAGCGTTTGGCCTCGGCTGTCTGGCCCGCCATCAGCTGGGCCTCGCCGAGATCGGTATGGGCGGCCGCCATGTCCTGCGGCTTCGTCGCCAGCGCACTGCGGAACGCCCGCAGGGCCGACGCGCTGTCCTTGCGCCGCAGTGCCAGCCGTCCGAGTGCAGTCTGTGCGGCGCTGTCGAACGGATCGGCGGCCACGAGGCGGCGATACGCATCCTCGGTCCGCGCGGCGTCGCCCTTGGCTTCGAGCAGCCCGGCCAGCTTACGTGCCGACTCCACGTCGGCGTTGTCGATCTGCAGCACCGCTTCGTAGGCCCGGATGGCGCGGTCGTTGTCCTTCTGCTCCGACGCAATCTGGGCGATATAGACGTGGGGGTTGCCGCGGCCGTTGGCCGTGGGCAGCAGCATCGCGGCCCGTTCGAACGTCGTGATCGCAGCTGCCTTGTCGCCCGACGTGTTGAGCGCGTCGGCGAGCATCATGTGGACCCGGAAACTCTCCGGGTTCTCGGCGGCGAGCTTCTTCAGCTCCTCGAGCGACGGCTTCTCTTTGATTTCCGGCGCTTTCATCGCGCGCACGATGGCGCCGTAGTTCTTGTCGGTATAGGCGTCGAACGACGTCTGAAGCTGCGCGATGGAAATGCCGTAGGCGTCCTTCAGCGCGTCCTCCGTCTCCAGCCCACGGCCGTAGGCGCCCAACATCTTCCAGAGCGCCGGCTCGCCGTGAGTCTGCACCAGGTGGTCCACCACCAGCGAGGCCTGGTAGTAGGCCAGGGAGATCGTCTTGGGGTCGCTGAACGCCTCGTTGAGAACGTCGAGCTTGATGGCCTTGCCCTCAGACAGCGCCTGGGCGAACGAGACGTCCGACTCCTTGCCCCACTCGGGCCGCGCCCGCCGCTCCTCGTACACCGAGATGCCCTCGGTCAGCCACCGCGGCACCCGGTTGCCCGACATCTGCAGCGTGATCACATGCGCCAGTTCGTGCCACAGCGTCTCGCCCCAGTTGAACTCACCGGGATTGCGCGCGCGCGGCGAGTCGAGCGTGACGACGCGGCCGAAGCAGGCGCCGAGGGCGCCAATCATGCCCGGCAGCCCGATGGTGCGCACGGCAAAGTCGTCGTGCTTGGGGAACATCTCGATGAGGAGCGGCCCCTTGGGCGTGAACTGATACCGCTTCGACAGCGCCGCCAGTGCTTCCTTCGCGAGCGGAATCGCGTGCTCGCGCATCACCGCCACTTCGTCGGGATGAAAGCGGAACACCAGGTCGCCGTCGGTGATGGTCTGGAACTTGGCCAGCGTGTCGAGCAGGTCGAGCGAGTTGAACGTGGAGACGTTGTAGGGGTCGTCCTTGAACGCCCGCTCGAGCGCCACCCGCGCCTCGCCCTCGTCGCCCGTGCGCAGCAGATACATCCCGAGGTCGGCGTAGGCCTGCGCGTTCGACGGGTCGAGGATCAGGCCCTTCTTCACGTAGGCCGCCGCCTCGTCGAACAGGTAGCCGCGCGCGGCGTGGTCCGCCACGATGCGATAGACCTCGCCGTACGTCGGATTGATCTTGAGCGCCGCCTGGGCGTAGGCCTCGACGTCGGCAGTCTTGTTGGCGACGAACGCGGCTCCCGCCTTCAGCGCGATCGCCTCGAGGCTGTTCGGATTGACCTCGAGCGCCTTCGCAATCGACGCGTCGGCGTCGTCACGACGGCGGTCGTCGAGCGCGAGCTCCGCAGACAGCAGGTGTGCCGCCACCGAATTGGGGTTCGTCTTGAGCACCGCCTCGAGCGCTTCCTTGGCGGCGGGCGGGTTACCCTCGCTGGCCACGCGGGCGAGGCCCACACGGGCATCGGTGCTCGTGCCATCGGTCTTGAGGGCGTCCTGATACGACTTGAGCGCGTTCGGCTTGTCGAATTTCTCCAGGAACAGATCGCCCCATGCGACGTTGGCGGCCACGTCACCCGGCACGAGGCGGTTGGCGCCGCGGAAGTCGTCGTTGGCCGGCTTGAATTCCCCAAGCGCGCGGAGCGCCCGGCCACGTCGCACCAGCTCCACTGCCGTTCTCGCCTGGAAGCCGTCGGTGATGCGATTGAGTGTCCGCCTCGCGTCCTGCCGGCGCCCCAGGTAGTGCTGCAGCAGGCCGAGCTCGAGCGCCGCGTCACTCGTGGGCGACGCGGTGGCCGCTGGCGTCAGCAACTTCTCCGCGTCGGCGTAACGGCCGCGAGCGATCGCGGCACGGGCGCGCAAAGCGATGCTCCTGGGGTCCGTGGCCCCCTTGAGGATGCCATCCACTTCGTCGTAGCGGCCGGTGTTGAGCGCTTGTGCGGCCTGGTCGGCCGGCGTGAGCGGAGCCGATGGCTGTGCCGACTGCGCCGACGGCAATGTGGCGCTCAGCACCAGCACGGCGGCGACGCCGACGGCAAGCAGCAACGCGCCCACCAGCCGCGGCATGGTGACGAGCCGGGTGGCGACCCGGGTGGACTCAGGTTCCATCGCGCCCAGTATAGCCCCGGCCTTCACGGCAGGATGCCCCCTGCGGCGTCCCTATAATCGGGTGGGATGACTTCGGATGCTCGCGTGACAACGCCTGCCGGCTCGGCACTTGCGTGGCTGGGCGCGGCCCTCTTCGCCGCGTCGCTGGGCTGGTTCGTCTTCAGCTATTTCGTCCGCTTCCCGGCCCTCGTCCCGGAGGCAGGCGTGCCGGCGCCGCTCATCTGGAACATCGCGCTGTTTACGCTGTTTGCGGTGCACCACTCGGTGTTTGCCCGGGACTCCATCCGGGTACTTGTCGAGCGGACCTTCCCCGGGCGCGAGCGCTCGGTCTACGTCTGGGCCGCCAGCCTGCTGTTCGTCGGCGTGAGCAGCGCGTGGCGCGCCGTCCCTGGCACCGCCTGGACGGTCGCGGGGGCCGCGGCATGGGGGCTCTATGCGGTGCGGCTGACCGGCATCGTGCTGACGCTGCGCGCCGCGGCGATTCTGGATGTGTGGGAGTTGGCTGGCACGCGACCTGCCCGCCACGCGCCGGGCAGCACCGGCGGCGAGGCCACGTTCACGCGGCGGGGCCCCTACGGGTGGGTCCGCCACCCGATCTACGCCGGCTGGTTTCTCGTCGTTTTCGCCGTCCCGAACATGACGGCGACCCAACTGGTCTTTGCCGCGGTCAGCAGCGCCTACCTGTTGATCGGCGTGGCATTCGAGGAACGTTCGCTGCTACGCGCCGCACCGGACGCGTACCGGCACTACCAGGAACAGGTGCGCTGGAAGGTGATTCCCGGAATCTACTGAGCCGGGGTGGGTCAGGTAAGTCGGGTAAGCCGGGTGGGGAAGCTCTTGTCACAAGTGCTCTGCCCCACCTGTCCTACCTGTCCCACCAGTCCCACCTGTCCTACTCGTCGTAGTCGTCCTTCGGTAAACCTTCGAGTTCTTCCAGGAAGACGATGTTGCGGTGCGACGGGATTTCGAAGCGCTTCCGGCAGGCCTTGCACGTGACGTGCTCGTCTACGCGCACGAGGTAATCCTTGACCTTGTGGAACATCGCCCGCGCCCGCTCGTCGGAACCGGGCGGAGGCTGCGCCTTTTTGGTCCGCCGAATCCAGCGCACCGAATACTCGTTGGTGCGGCGGCACTGCGGGCACTGGTAGGTTGCCGGTCGATCTTCGGGCTTCTCGGTGAAGAACTGGCGCTCGTCCACGCTCGTAGCGTACATCGAACCGGCCGGACGGACGACCTGACCAGACCCGGCCCAGCCGGCCGTTGCCGATGCCGACCGCTGATACACTGCCTCTCCGACGGAATGGCCGACCCGACGCCCCCACCGCTTCCAACCGAACTGCCCGTCCTGCCGCTCCGGAGCACCGTCGCCTTTCCGCTGACGCTGCAGCCGCTGGCGGTGACGCGCGGCGTGTCGATGGAAACCGTCAACCGCTCGCTCGGCAGCGATCGGCTGATCCTGCTGGTGCTGCAGGACAACGACAGCGAGGACCCCGGGCCCGAGGACCTGCGGAAGATCGGCACGGTGGGCGTGATCCGGCAGATGGCGAAGGCCGGAGCCGGGATCAACATCATCCTCGAGGGCGTGGCGCGCGTACGGCTCGACTCGGTGACGCGGACGGGGACGTCGATGCGCGCGCGCATCACGCCGGTGCCGGAAACGTTCGAACGCACGCTCGAAGTGGATGCCCACGTGCGGCGCATTCAGGAACTGATCGACAAGACGCTGTCGCTCTCGTCGGGCCTCTCCGAGGAACTGCGCGGGCTCGTCATGACCATCGACGACCCGCTGCGCCTGGTCTACGTGCTCGCCACGCTCCTCGACCTGCGTCCGCCAGACAAGCAGGCCATCCTCGAAGAGAGCGACCTCGTGAAGAAGCTGCAGGCCGTGGCCACGGCGCTGACGCGCGAGGTGTCGCTGCTGGAGCTCAAAGGCAAAATCGAGTCGCAGGCGCAGCAGGAGATGACCGACGCGCAGCGTCAGTACTTCCTGCGGCAGCAGATGAAGGCCATCCAGCAGGAGCTCGGCGAGGGCGAGGGCGCCGAGCTGGTGGAACTGCGGGCGCGCATCGACGCCGCCGCCCTGCCGGAGTCGATCTACACGGTGGCGACGCGCGAAGTCGAACGCCTGTCGCGCATGACCGGCCAATCGCCGGAATACCAGATGATCCGCACGTATCTCGACTGGATCCTGGAGCTGCCGTGGTCGGTGACCACCGAGGATCGCCTCGACCCGGTGGAAGCGCGCCGCGTGCTCGACGACGATCACTACGACCTCGACAAGGTCAAGGAACGCATCGTCGAGTACCTCGCCGTCCGCAAGCTGAAGGGCGACATGAAGGGCCCCATCCTCTGCTTCGTCGGACCACCCGGCGTGGGCAAGACATCGCTGGGCCAGTCGATTGCGCGGGCGATGAACCGCAAGTTCGTGCGCATCTCGCTCGGCGGCGTGCGCGACGAGGCGGAAATCCGCGGCCACCGCCGCACGTACATCGGCTCGATTCCGGGGCGCATCGTACAGGCGCTCAAGCAGGCCGGCTCGATGAACCCCGTGTTCATGCTCGACGAGATCGACAAGATGGCCGCCGGCTTCCAGGGCGACCCGGCGGCGGCGCTGCTCGAAGTCCTCGATCCGGCACAGAACCATTCCTTCCGCGACCACTACCTCGAGACGCCGGTCGATCTGTCCCGCGTGCTCTTCATCGCCACGTCGAACCAGCTCGGCACGGTCCATCCGGCGCTGCTCGACCGCATGGAGATCATCCAGCTCGCCGGCTACACCGAAGAGGAAAAGGTGCACATCGCGCGGCGGTATCTCCTGCCGCGCCAGATGAGCGAGCACGGCCTGTCGCCCGAGCACATGGTCGTGACCGACGGCGCGCTGCGGACGATCATCAGCGAGTACACCCGCGAAGCCGGGGTGCGAAACCTCGAGCGGCAGCTCGGCACCATCGCCCGGAAGCTGGCGGCCCGCATCGCCACCCGGCCAGCCGACGCCCCTCCGGCCGAGCCCGCCACCGTGGACGGCCCCGAAGTAGACGATTACCTGGGGCCAGCCCGGTTCAAGAAGGAAGTGGCCTTCCGGACCTCGATACCGGGGGTGGTGACCGGTGTGGCCTGGACCGAAGTCGGCGGCGACGTCCTGTTCGTGGAAGTGACCTTGCTTCCGGGCGGAAACCAGAACATCATTCTTACGGGCCAGCTGGGAAACGTGATGCAGGAATCGGCTCGGGCAGCGCTGAGCCATATCCGGTCGCGCGCCGAGGCACTCGGGATTTCGCCCGAATTCCTCGCAAAGCACGACTTGCACATTCACGTCCCCGCCGGCGCCATCCCGAAGGACGGTCCGTCCGCCGGCATCACCATAGCGACGGCGATTTTGTCTGCCGCGCGCCACCAGTCCGTGAAAGCGGGCGTGGCGATGACGGGCGAAATCACGCTCAGCGGGCTGGTGCTGCCGGTCGGCGGCATTCGGGAGAAGGCGCTGGCAGCCCGTCGGTTCGGGGTACGGACATTCGTGCTGCCCGCGCTCAACGAACCGGACTTGTTGGAACTGCCCGAGGAACTTCGGCGCGACATGACCTTCGTGCCGGTCGAGACCCTCGAGCAGGTGGTGAAGGTCGCATTCGACGAGAAGGCCCCCTAATTTGGCACAAGCGATCGTCTTTTATATCTCCGGCCACGGATTCGGGCACGCGTCGCGCTCGATCGAGGTCATTAACGCCATCCTCGCCAAGCGTCCCGAAGTGCGGGTTGGCGTCCGCACGTCGGCGCCGCGCTGGCTCTTCGACCTGTCGGTCAAGGGCAAGGTGGCGTACAGCACCCTCGAATGCGACACCGGCGTCGTGCAGGTGGACGGGCTGACGCTCGACGAGGCCGACAGCATCCGCCGCGCCGCGTCGTTTCACAGCGACCTGGTGACGCGGGCGGCCAGCGAAACGCGCTCGCTACGCGAGCTCGGCGCCGGCCTCATCGTCGGCGACATCCCCCCGCTGGCCTTCGCCGTCGGCGCCTCGGCCGGGATTCCCACGGTGGCGCTCGGGAACTTCACCTGGGACTGGATCTACGCCGACTACCCACGCGTCCGGCTCGCGCCGTCGCTGCTGCCGGCCATCCGCGGCGCCTACGCCAAGGCGTCGATGGCGCTCAAGCTGCCCATGGCGCGCGGTTTCGACAGCTTCTCGAACGTCAAGGACATCCCGTTCATCGCGCGGCACGCGACGCGGACGCGGGCGGAGGTCTGCAAGATCCTGAAGATCCCCACCGACAAGCCGATCGTGCTCGCGTCGTTCGGCGGCTACGGGCTGCCGAGCCTCGACACGACCAACCTGTCGAAGTTCAAGAAGTACACCGTGGTGACGACCGCCAACGTGCCGCTCAGCCGCGCCGCCCGCAAGGAGGTGCAGGCCGCCGAGCGCAAGGGCTCGTTCATCAACATCAACGAAGAGGCGATGTACGACGTCGGCGTGCGCTACGAGGATCTCGTCGGCGCCGCCGAGGCGCTGGTCACCAAGCCTGGCTACGGCGTGATCTCCGAGTGCATTGCCAACGACGCGGCCGTGCTCTATACCTCGCGCGGCCACTTCCCCGAGTACGACGTGCTGGTGGAGGAGATGCCGAAGCACGTGCGCTCGGCGTTCATCTCCCACGACGACCTGTTCGAGGGCAAGTGGGAGACCCACCTCGACAAGCTGCTCAACCAGGCCAAGCCGAAGAAGAAGCCGGAGACGAACGGCGCCGACGTCGCCGCCGAGATCCTGCTCAAGGCGCTCGACAAGCCGCCAAAGAAGCCGCGCGGCCGCCCGAAAGCCAAGTTCTAAGGGCCTCCAGGCTCTCTCAGAACTTCCAGGCGAGGCCCACGCTCGGCCGGATCATCCAGCCGTCCACGACGGACTGGCCGAGCGTGTGCATGCGCAGTCCGGCGACAAGCTGCGAGTGCTCGGTCATGCCGGCTCGCACTTCAACGCCGACCATGGGCCCCGCCGCGTATTGGGTTGTACGCGTTGAATACGACGTGGGAAGGATCGACGAGGCGAGCGGCAGGATACCGCCCGGAAAGCCGAACTCGGTCTCGCGCACGACGCGCGAAAAGCCCACGCCTCCCAGATACGCGAGCTCGACGCGACTTCCGACGGCCTGGCGGGCGACGAGCAGCGCGCTGGTCGTCGTGGCCCGCATCCGCGTGGTTTCCTGGATGATGGATGGCCGGTCCACGCCGGGAAAGAAACCGCCCGTGGGGACGCCTCCCGGAAAGAGGTCAGCGGCGGCCAGATAGATGGGCCCGTCGCTACTCGCCTCGATCTCACCGGGCCTGAAGAACTCGAACTCGACCCCGAACCGCTGCGAGATCGAGGTGCCGACGCGAATCGCGCCCGCGAACGCTTCCCCGCTGCCCGCGTCGTACGTCGAGCCGCCAGATTTCGTCGATGTCGTGCGGACGATCTCCGCACCAATCGCGCCGGACACGTAGGCCGATTGTGCCGAGGCCGCGCCGCCCCACAGAAGGCCCAGCCCCACCAACCACGCTCGGGTCATATGACCGCGATCGCCTCGATCTCGATCATCCAGTCAGGGTGCGCCAAGGCGGAGATCGCGACCAGTGTCGAGGCCGGCCCTTTCTTCCCGAAGAACTCCTCGCGCACGGGCGCGAGCTCCGCGCGGTAACGCATGTCGGTCACATAGGTCGTGATCTTGATCACGTTGGCCATCGTGCCGCCTTGCGACTCGACGAGCGCCTGGATTCCCTCGTAGGCGCCGCGGGCCTGCGCTTTGAAGTCGCCGGGGAACGCCACTCCGCCGTCGGGCGTGTACGCGACCTGCCCGGAGAGCACCAAGATCGTCTGGGCGTGACTGACCTTGATGCCTTGGGTGTAGGTGGGTGGGTCGAAAACGCCTGGCGCGCAGAACTTCTCGACGATGGCCATCTGCTCCTCCTGTGTGGAGGAGAGCATAGCCAGATTTCACAATCGGTCGGTGGAATCGTTCAGTCTTTCGTGCAGGTCACCAGCGACCAGATGGGCGGGAAGCTGACCTTCTCGATCGAGAGCGGCCGCAGCTGGGCCTGCGCGAGCACGCCATGGAGATCGAGGTCCGCGGTGAAGCCGATGTGCACCGTCAGCGGCGAAATCATCCGCTCGAGCATGGCGAGCACCGGGTTCGGGCTGCGGAAATGATTCAGGATGATGATCTTGCCACCCGGCCGGCAGACGCGGCTCATCTCGCGCACGACTTTCACCGGTTCCGGCACGACGCTGATCACGTAGGGCGCGTAGACGACGTCGAACGAGCTGTCTTCGAACGCGAGGTTCGTCGCATCCATCTCGAGCAGGTCGACGTTGCGCAAGCCCTCTTTGGCGACGCGCTCGTGCGCCTTCTCCAGCATCGCCGGCGACAGGTCGATGCCGGTGATGTGGCAGGTGCGGGGATAGAGCGAGACGTTGATGCCGGTACCGATACCCACTTCGAGCACCCGGTCGCCGGGGAGGATGTTCATCCGCTCCTTGGCCACGAGACGCCCGGGATGGAGTGCCGGACCGAACGTGAGGTCGTAGACCCTGGCGAGCTTGTCGTAGACCTTCCAGACGAAATCGGTTTCGACGGCGGTTACTGACAATGCCCGGGTCGTGCCGTCTGCCCCGTAGTCCTGGTCCTCACGCTCGAACAGCGCCATGCTGACTCCTCAGGCCGCGAGTGTCCCGAATGAGGACACGAGGGAGTGCTCGGGCCGCGGGGCACTATACCCCTCCGGCAACGTCGGGACAACAAATCTCGGCACCAGTCAGCGCTGTCCGGCCGTCGCGGGCGTCTGCGCCGTGGCCTGGGGAGCAACAAGGAGATCAGTCTTGTCCCAGACGAAATCGTCTTTGCTATAGACGGCCAGCTCGTAGTCCTTGCCCATGAAAATCGCCGAGACCGGGCAGGCCTCTTCGCACATGCCGCAGAAGATGCATCTGGTTTTGTGGATCTGGTAGACCTGGGCGTAGCGGGGACCCGCCATCACCGTGCCGTCGTTTTCCGCCGCTTCGAGGTAGATGGCGTCGGCCGGACACGCTACCGAGCACAGCCCGCAGGCCACGCACTTCTCGAGGCCGTTCTCGTCGCGCATCAGCACCTGTTTTCCACGGTATTTCGGGAAAACTGGTACCTTTTCGTACGGGTAGTTGACGGTGACCTTTTTCTTGAAGAGGTGCTTGAACGTGAGGGAGAAGCCCTTCAGCAGGGGTCCAATCATCGACAAATCATACCATCGGGGGATAAGCCCCTGCCCTTTCAACCCTTTGGCCGTCTTGGCCAGCCCAAGGCTCAAGGCCTAAGGCCTAAGGCCGTAAGATTACAGCGTGTTCCAGGAGCCGCGTTTCCTCTCCGCGGACCAGTTTCTCCTCACGACGCTCATCGTCAAGCTGGCCGTGATGGCAGTGCTGGCTACCATGCTGGCCCGCTACCGGCGATTCCGGCACATCCTCATCTTCGAACGGCGCGGATGGATCGATCGACTGGTGTTCACGCTGGCGCTGGCCGTGCCGCTGATGGCGGGCGTCGCGTTCCGCCTGCTCCTCAACTACAACGCCGCCGACCTGACGCTGGAGGGCGCGTTTCTGGCGGGCCTGATCGCCGGTCCCTACACCGGCGCGCTGGTCGGCTTTCTGGTCGGCGTACCCGCACTCATGGCTGGCGAGTTCGCGGCCATTCCGTTTGCCGTCGGCTGCGGGTTTGCGGGAGGCGGCCTGCGCGAAGCGTGCCCGAAAGAAGTGATTTGGCAGTTCAGCCCGTTCGTGTTCGTGGACCTGCCCAAGCACGTGTGGAAAATGGTGCGGCGGCTCGAAACCAACTGGCCGCTCGTCCTGCTGCTCGCGGCGGTGGCGCTCGAGCTCGTGCGCCAGGCGCTCGGCGGCCGCTTCGGCGCGGACCGGTTGTTCTATCTCGGTTCCCCGTCGATCGGCATGACCGTGCTCGTGGTCCTCGCCACGGTACTGGCCGTAGCTACGCCGATCAAAATCTGGAACAGCGCGCGCATCGAGCACCGGCTGCAGGAACAGGAGACACTGCTGATGGCGGCGAAGATCGAGGCGCTCAAGAGCCAGATCAATCCGCACTTCCTGTTCAACACGCTGACCTCGATTTCCTCCCTCATCCGCACTCAGCCCGACACGGCGCGCATGCTGATTCAGAAGCTGTCGGTGCTGCTGCGGCGGCTGATGAAAAGCCACGAGCACTTCGTCAGCCTGCGTGAGGAAATCGAGTCGATTGACGAGTACCTCGACATCGAAGTCGTGCGCTTCGGGCCGTCGCTGCGGGTGCGGAAGGACATCAGCCCCGACACGCTCGACATCGTGGTGCCGAGCATGATTCTGCAGCCGCTGGTCGAGAACGCGATCAAGCACGGGCTGGCGCGCAAGGTCGGGGCGGGGTCACTCACCATCCGCAGCCACAGCGAGCATGGCCGCGCCGTCATCGAAGTGGAGGACGACGGCATGGGGTTCGTCCTCGATCGGCTGGAGCAGCCGATGTCGAGCGGCATCGGCCTGGCCAACGTCCGCGAGCGACTGCACGTCATCTACGGCGCCTCCTATCAACTGTCGCTGTTCAGCGAGCCGGGCAAGGGGACACGTGCCCGGATCGAGGTGCCCGAGTTGCAGACCGAGACGCGCATCACGGCATGAGCGGCGGCACCCCGTTCGGTGGCAGCCTGCGCGTGCTGGTCGTGGACGACGAGCAGCACGCCCGTGAAGAACTGTGCTATCAGCTCAGCCAGGTCGAGGATTTGGAGATCGTCGGCCAGGCGTTCAACGGGCTCGAGGCTCTCTCAGCCTCGGACGAGCTGGAGCCGGACGTGGTGTTCCTGGACGTCCAGATGCCCGGCCTGACCGGGTTCGAGGTGGCCCGGCAGCTCCTGGAACGGGCCGACGAGGCCCCGGCAGTCGTCTTCGTGACCGCCTACGACCAGCACGCCGTGGAGGCGTTCGACGTCAATGCCGTGGATTACCTGCTGAAACCCGTGGATGCCGGGCGCCTCCAGCAGGCCCTGGCCCGGGTGCGGCGGCGGCTGGGCGCCGCCCGCCAGGAGGGCGAACCCCGCCTCCTGAACGAACAAGTGGAGCAGATCGTCAAAATCATGGCCAGCCGGCAGGCCCGCCGGGAGCAGGTGGCGGTGAAGGCTGGCGAACGGTTCTGGCTGGTCCAGGCCGAAGACATCATCTTCGCCTCGCTGGCCGACGAGTCGATTACCATAGTCACAGGGCAGGTGGCGGGCACATCCAACTACCGCACGTTGGACGACCTGCAGGCGCGGCTCGACCCGGAGACATTCTGGCGGGTCCATCGCTCGCACCTGGTCAACATCAACAAGATCAAGGAGATCGTCCCTTGGTTCAGCAGGAACTATATCCTCCGGATGAAGGACGCGAAGGGCACGGAGATTCCGGTCAGCCGTTCGCAAACCAAGCGGCTCCGGGAGTATTTGAAGCTGTAGCAGCACCGGGTCTGGCGCCGCCGCAGACCCAGGTCCAGGACGGCGACGGCCGCACCGTCATCATCGTCCAGCACCGGCTGTCGGTCTGGCGGGACGAGCTCGTCGCCTGGTTCAAGACGCTGGCGTCCGCGGCCGTGTACGCGACCCTCATCGTGACCTTCGGCTTCCAGGTCGCCCGCGTCGAGGGGCTGAGCATGGCCCCGACGCTCGAAGACCAGGATCGGCTCATCGTCAACAAGCTGATCTACCGTCTCAGCTCGCCGCGGCGTGGCGACATCGTGATGCTCTACTACCCCGTCAACCCGGACAAGTCGTTCGTGAAGCGCGTCATCGCCGAGGAAGGCGATCAGGTGCGCATCATGGACGGGCGGGTGTACGTGAACGACGTGCCGATGGCCGATGACTTCGTGCCGCCGGAGTACCGCAGTCACGACGACTTCGGGCCCACCGTCATTCCCGACGGCTATTACTTCGTGATGGGCGACCATCGCAACAACAGCTCCGACAGCCGCCATTGGGGCATGGTGCCGAAGAAATACATCATCGGCCGCGTGCAGCTGCGATGGTGGCCGATACCGACCGCGCGGGTGTTCTGACCCCGGCCGGCACTGCGCCGGACCGCTACACGCAGGTCGTCCGTGTTCTCAACCAGGTTCTCGTCCTCAACCTGGTTGTCGCGTTCGCCAAGATCGGCCTTGGCACGTACACGGGGGCGGTCTCCATCCTCTCCGACGGGTTTCACTCGCTGACCGACTCGGCGTCGAACGTCGTCGCGCTGGTGGGCGTGTCGGTTGCGCGCCGCCCGCCGGATGCCGACCATCCCTACGGCCATCGCAAGTACGAGACGATGGCGTCGGTCGGCATTCTCGTCTTTCTCATCCTCGTTCTGGTGGAGGTGCTGTCGGCGGCCTGGGACCGCTTCCTGCACGGCGGCACGCCGAAGGTATTCCCGGAAGGCATCGGCCTGATGGTGGCGACGCTGGTGATCAACCTGTTCGTGGTCACCTACGAGCGGCGCGCCGGCGTGCGGCTCAAGAGCGAGCTGCTGCTGGCCGACGCCAAGCACACACGCAGCGACGTACTGACGACCGGCGCAGTCATCGGCGCGCTGCTGGGGGTGTGGTGGGGATTCCCGCTGCTGGACCCGCTGGCCGCGCTGCTGGTGGCGGCGTTCATCGGCCATGCCTGCTGGGAGATCGCGAAGGAGGCGTCGCGGATTCTGAGCGATCAGATCGTCATCGCCGAATCGGAGGTGCGGGCCGTCGTGGCCACCGTACCCGAGGTACTCGGGTGCGAGAAGATCCGGACGCGCGGATCGGCCGACTACGCCTTTCTCGACCTGCACCTCTGGCTGGACGGCGACATGGCGCTGCGCGACGCCCACTCGACGTCGCACGTCGTCAAGGACCTGCTGATGGCGCGCTTCCCCGAGCTCGCCGACGTGGTCATCCACATCGAGCCGCCTCCTCCTGGGGCTGCGCCTTCGGCGCAGGAAGGCGCGTAGGGCGGGTGGGACAGGTAGGACTGGTGGGTCGGATAAGAAAGGGCAGGTCGGAAGACCTGCCCCTACGACAGAACGTAGCGGGCGGTCTTCAGACCGCCCGGGATTGAACGTGGCCGCGGGTCTTCAGACCCGCCCCATCGATTACTTCGGGCGATAGGTGGTCCGCGCGACCTCGGCGTACGGCACCGGCGACACGGTGACGCGGATCTCGGTCTGCTTGTGGCGCTCGACGGTGGACTTCTTCGTGCCGCCACCCTCCTCGCCCCACACCAGCGTCAACTCCTCGCCGATGTTGATGTCCGGGTCGACCACGCCGAGCGACAGCATCGACCGCTCGTTGTAGCTGATGCCGCCGAACATCGACAGGCCGACCGTCTTGCCGCCCTTCATGATGGCGTCGAACGACGACGACCCGTAGTTGGAGAGCGGCAGCTCGATGTACTTGTAGTGCTCGCCCTTGTTCAGCACCGACGTCATGACCCGGGCCACGTCCTCGGCGTTCCACGCAAACGTGACTTTCTTGCGCTGCGGTTCCTGGGCCTTCTTCTCGAGCGCTTCGCGGCCGATGAAGTCGTGGTCGAACTTGACCATGATCCCGTAGCCGAGCTCGTACGGCGTCGAGTAGTAGTCCTCGATGTCGTTCGACACGTAGCTGCCGGCAATCGAGCACGTCGCCTCGTAGCTGCTCGCGGGCAGCCACTCGCGGTACTTCTTCATCTTCTCGCCGGTATAGACGGCCGGCAGCGGCGAAGGAATCCAGCCCGACTCGAGCGTGTTGGTCGCATAGGCGCGTGCGCCCACCTGCACGAGGCCGAACTCCTTGCCTGCCTCGATGATCGTGTCCTTCACCTCTTCGCGGTCGGCGTACGGCCCCCATACCTCGAGCCCCGGGGCGCCGGCCATGCCGTGGCGCAGGCACCGCACCGTGCGGCCGCCGATCTTGATGGTATCCATGTTGAAGAACTTGACGTCGGGAATTGGACCGCCGTTCAGCTTCTCGAGGATCTTCCAGGCGTTCGGGCCCTGCACCTGGTAGCGATAGTGCTGGCGCACGATGGCCGCGCCTTTCGGGTTGGACGGCGACCGATCGTCACGGCGCACCTGCACGTTGAACCCGCCGGTCTGAGCGTGGAACTCCACCCAGTTGACGGTCGGCGCGCGGCCCACGAGATTGAACTCGTTTTCGCCGTGGTAGAACATGATCACGTCGCCGATGACGTAACCGTCGTAACTGCACGGCGCGAACTGCTTGGCCTTGTTCGGCGTGAACCCCTTGAACGTGTTGGAGGCCAGGTACGACAGCATCTTCAAGGCGTCGGGACCGGTGACCAGCAGCTCCGCCATGTGGTGCGACTGGTCGAAGAGCACGGCCGAATCGCGCCACGCCTTCTGCTCGTCGCGCCAGTTGGTGTACTCGGTCGGCACCACGGGATACACGTAGGCGCCAATCGGCGAGTTCCGCAACATCTGCACGGGGTTGCCGGCCTTTTGTAATACCTGCTCCAAATTCTGCTGACTCATCGAATCATTACTCCTCTACATGTCGGGCGGGTCTCAAGACCCGCCCCTACGAAAGATCCCGGCCCCAAGAAAAGTCTCTCAGTGGGACGCGGGCGCGGCAACCGATGCGCCTTCACTGGCGCCCGACGTGCGCGGCACGTGACGTCTCACGATGGCCAGCGAGATGAACACCAGGCCCATCAGGATCGCCCAGCACGTGAAGTAGCCGGGCGGCCCGCCCTGATCGAGCGCGTAGCCGCCGACGTACACGGCCAGCACGTTGCCGATGCGGCCGAACGCGACCGCGGTGCCGACGCCGGTGCTGCGGATCTCCGTCGGATAGACGTGGGCCGCCAGCGCGTACATCGTGGTCTGCACCGCGTTGAGCAGTCCGCCGGTCACGAGGAACATCAGCATCAGTCCCATCGCGTCGGTGGGATCGAGCCGCATGCCTGCCATGATCATCGAGCACACAATCGCCGCCGCCGACATGCCGAGCATGGTCAGACGCGAGCCGAGCCGCTGAATGACCAGGGCGCCGAGCACCGCCCCGATCACTCCCCCCACGTTCACCCATTGCAGTCCGCCGGCCGCAGCGGCCGGCGAGAACTTGCCGGCGTCGCGCAGCATCGACGGCACGAGCTGAATGGCCACGTAATTGACCATCAGACAGAAGAAGAACGAGGCAAAGAGACCGGTCGTGTCGCGGAGGAAGCGCGGAGCGAACAGCTCGCCGATCGTCGGCTTCGCCTGGGGCGCCTCGGCTGACCCGCGCGCTTCGACGAACATCGCGTCGTCCGGCACGTCGTGGCCCATGCGCCGCATCAGCCGCGCCAGCTCGGGCCATCGCGCGCGCTGACTCGCCAGGTACCGCGGCGACTCGGGCAGCACCTTCCACAGAACGGCGGCAAGTACCACCGGCACCAGACCGCCGATGATGAAGAGGGAGCGCCAGCCGTACGTGGGGCCGACCCACGCCGCCATCGAACTGGCGGCAAAACCGCCAAGCGGGATGCACACGATGGTCAGCGTCACCGCGAAGGGACGCTGACGGCGCGGCACGTACTCGGACGCGAGCGTGGCCGCATTGGGCATGGCGCCGCCAAGACCGATGCCGGCGATGAACCGGAGCACGCCGAGCGCGAAAACCGAGTCGACGAAGGCGATGGCGACCGTCAGGACGGCAAACGCGATCACGCTTCCGAGCAGTGCCGTGCGGCGCCCGTAGCGATCGCCCAGCACGCCGCCGAGCAACCCGCCAATCATCATCCCGAACGGTCCCGTCGCCAGCGCGGGGCGGAACGGCGCGCCGTCTTTGTAGCCCCATTCGGGCGCGATGAACGGCACTGCGTTCGGCAGGAGCTGGTTGTCCACGCCGTCGAGGACGATGGTGAGCGCGGTCCCGAGAATCAGGAGCTTCTGGTACGGGGTCCAGCGGCCCTCGTCCAGCACGGCCCCGACGTCCACGGTTTTCATCAAGAGTCCCCTCTAGCTCCCTTAGGCCAGCAAAAAAGTATATCAGTCACGACGTATGATCTCTGGGTTCCGTGCCCGAGACCGCGCAGCTCCTGCTGGGGATTTTCGCCTCCGACATCCTGCCCATCTTCGTCATCGCCGGCGTCGGTTACCTGCTCGCCCGCTACGCCGGAGTGCAGGTTCAGACGCTGTCGCGCGTCACGTTCCACGCCCTGGCGCCCGCTCTGGTGTTCAACATCCTCACCACGTCCACGCTTTCGAGCTTCGAATTCGGCCGCATGGCCGCCTTTTACGGGCTGGTCGCCGCCTCGGCCACGGCGATGGCCCGGCTGGTGGCTATCCCCCTGCGCCTCGACCGGGCTTCGCTCAGCGCATTTCTGCTGGTCGTCGTCTGCTCCAACAGCGGCAACTACGGGCTGCCGGTGGCCCTGCTCGCCTTCGGCCGGGAGGCGCTCACCTTTGCCAGCGTCTACTTCGTCTCGAGCGCCATCTTCAGCTACACGGGTGGCGTGCTGCTGGCCGCGAGCGGGCGCCGTTCGATCCCGCAGGCACTCCGTGGGGTGCTCCGCGTGCCGGCGGTCTACGGCGCCGTGGCCGCCGCGATCACGATCGCGGCCGGGCTTCATGTGCCCGACGCGATCGCGCGGCCGATGGCACTCTTGAGCGACGCGGCGCTCCCGATGATGGTGCTCGTCCTCGGCATGCAGCTCGAGCGCGCGACCTGGCCCGATCGGCCCGACATGGTGATCGCCGCCTCGCTGCTGTCGCTCGTCGCCACACCGCTGGCGGCCTTCGGCATCGCGCATCTGCTTGGCCTGCGGGGCGCGGCGCTGCAGGCCGGCGTCCTTCAAGCGTCGATGCCGGCAGCGGTCGTCACCACCATCCTCGCGCTCGAGTTCAACGTCGCCCCGAACTTCGTGACGAGCGTCGTGTGCGTGACGACGCTCCTCAGCCCGTTCACACTGACCGTGCTGATTGCGTACCTGCAGAAGGCCGGGTAGGAACGCCGGCTCGCCTGTGGCCGCGGGTCTTCAGACCCGCCCCAGCGACGCGGCGCGCGGCAGCGTGCGGTGGACCGCGAACGCGGCGAGACCGCAGCCGGCGATCACCGCCGCGAACGGGACGGCGGTTCCGTTGCCGAACGCGCTCACCAGACTGCCGGCGGCGGCGCCCAGCACGAACTGCAGCGTGCCCATGAGCGCCGACGCCGAGCCGGCCATCGCGCCGTACGGACTCATCGCCAGCGCCGTGGTATTCGGTCCCACGAACCCGTGGCACACGACGAAGCAGAAGAGCGGGACGAGGATGCCGGCAAAGCCGCCGAAGCCGGTGTAGGCGTCCACGAACAGCATGAGGCCGGCCGCCACGGCGATCGGCAGGACGCTCCGGACGATGACTTCGGAACGCACGCGCGAGGCCAGGTAGCGGTTGATCTGCGATGCGATCATGAGCCCTATCGCGTTGGCTCCGAAGTAGAGTCCGAACCGTTCGGGCGGCACGTGAAAGAGCTCGATGTAGACGAACGACGAACCGGAGATGTAGGCCAGCAGCCCCGAGAAGATGAGCCCGCCGGACAGTACCCAGCCGAGATACTCTCGATCGCGTAAGAACCGGCCGTAGGTTGCGGCGATCACCGCCACCGACTCGCGCCGCCGCTGCTCGGGCTGCAGGCTCTCGGGCAGCAGCCAGGCCGCCAGCCCCAGCCACACGAGCCCGTAGGCCGCGAGCACGAGGAACACCGACCGCCACCCGAACTGCACGAGCAGCTGACCGCCGATGAACGGCGCCAGGATCGGCCCCAGCATCATCACCAGGATCAGCATCGACAGCATGCGGACCGCCTCGCGCCCATCGAAGTAGTCGCGGACCACGGCGCGCGGCACGACGAGCGGCGCGCAGCCGCCGAGCGCCTGCAGAAACCGGAACACGACGAGCTGGGTCACGCTGGTCGTGAACGCGCAGCCCAACGACGCGCCGATGAAAATGCCGAGACCGAGATAGAGCGCGGGCTTGCGTCCGAATCGATCCGAGAGCGGTCCGTAGAAGGCCTGTCCGAACGAGATGCCGATGAAGTAGCTCGCCAGGCTCACCTGCACCGCCGCAATCGGCACCTCGAGCTCGCGGGCAATGCCGGGCAGGGCCGGCAGATACATGTCGATGGCCAGCGGGCCGATCGCGGTGAGCGCGCCCAGGATCACCGCGAGGCGGTGGCGGTAGTGGTGCCCGTCGAACCCGACGGGTCCGGTCATGCCTTGCGCTGGTAGTGGCCGCTGCGGCCGCCCGACTTCTCGAGCACGCAGATGCCGCTGATCACCATCGCCTTGTCCACGGCCTTGACCATGTCGTAAACGGTAAGCGCCGCTACCGACACCGCGGTGAGCGCTTCCATCTCGACGCCGGTCGGTCCCGTCGTGCGTACGCGCGATTCGATGCGGTAGCCGCGCCGCGTCGGCGTCAGGTCCACGCTTACGTGCGTCAGCGCGAGCGGATGGCACAACGGGATGAGCGCGGCCGTCTGCTTCGCGGCCATGATCCCCGCCAGCCGCGCCGTCTGCAACGGATCGCCCTTGGCGACGGCGCCGCGCCGGATGAGGCGGAGCGCCGCGGCCGACATGGTGATTTCCCCAACCGCCCGGGCTTCGCGCTGGGTGGCGGGCTTGTCGCCCACGTCCACCATACGCGCCTTGCCGCGCGCGTCGAGGTGCGACAGCGCGGGGCCCGCCGCCCGGCGGCGCGATGTGCTAGCCACCGCTCGATTCGCCTTGCGCCAGGTAGAACGACAGGCTCTCGAGCGACACCGTGAGGTCAACGCTCTTGAGCTTCACGTTCGGCGGTACAGTCAGCGTCCCCGGCGAGAAGTTGAGGATGGCCTTGATCCCCGCCGCCACGACCTGATCGACTACCGGCTGCGCGCGCGGCGCCGGCACGGCGATGACGGCAATGTCGAGGTGATCCTTGCGGGCCACGCGCCGCAGCTCCTTGATGTCGTGGATGGGCACGCCGCTCCGCGACTCGTGGCCGATCTTCTCGTCGGCCGCATCGAAGAGCGCCGCGATCTCGAATCCCTCCTGCCGGAAGCCGGGATAGTCGGCGAGCGCCAGGCCAAGATTGCCGGCGCCCATGATCGCCACGCGCAGCTGGCGATCGAGCCCGAGGATCTTGCGCAGGTGACGCCGCAGTTCCTTGACGTAGTAGCCCACGCCGCGCACACCGAACTCGCCGAAGTACGCCAGGTCCTTGCGGATTTGCGCGGCGTTGAGGTGGAAGCGTTCGGCGAGCGCCTGCGACGAGATGGTCTGCACGCTCAACTCGTCCAACGTGTTCAAGCAGCGCAGGTAGACGGACAGCCGATTGGTCGTCAACTCGGAGACTTGTTCGGGCACTTGCCTGCGCTTGTTCGCCTGATTCACAAGGGTTCAATGCTACCATCTCGCGCCTATGGCGAAACCCTCGGCAGAACGGCCCGCCACCGCCACCGCGACCGCGTTCCAGCCCTATATTCCGGCCTCGCAATCACCGCGAGAATTCACGGTGAAGGCGATTCTGCTCGGGTCGGCGTTCGGCCTCCTCTTCGGCGCTTCGACGGTCTACCTGGGGTTGCGCGCCGGGCTGACCGTGAGCGCGTCGATTCCCATCGCCGTGCTGGCCATCTCGGTGCTGAAGAAACTCGGGGGCTCCACCATCCTCGAGAACAACATCGTCCAGACGATTGGGTCGGCCGGTGAATCGGTGGCCGGTGGCGTGGTCTTCACCATCCCGGCCCTGATCTTCCTCCTCCCCTACGGCCCGAGCTACTTCAATTACCTCCAGATCACGCTGCTCACCCTCGCGGGCGGCATTCTCGGCGTGCTGATGATGGTGCCGCTGCGGCGCGCGCTCATCGTGAAGGAACACGGCGTGCTTCCCTATCCCGAGGGCACGGCGTGTGCGGAGGTGCTGGTCGCCGGCGAGCGCGGCGGCAAGCTCGCCGCCCTGGTCTTTGCCGGCCTCGGCGTGGGCGTGCTGTGGAAATCGCTGTCGTGGATCTTCAACCTGTTCCGCACCGAAATCGGCTACTCGCTGCCGCGTACCAGCCAGTTCCCGAACGCCACGATCAACGTGGACGTGTCGCCTGAGTACCTGGGCGTCGGCTACGTGATCGGGCCGCGCATCGCCGGCACGATGTTCGCGGGCGGCGTGCTGTCGTGGCTGGTGTTCCTGCCGCTGCTCTCGATTCTCGGCAGCTTTATCACCGAGCCCTTCCCACCGATCCACCCCAACTTCGTCAACAACCCTGCCACCGGCCGGCCGTTCCTGATCTCGGAGATGTCGCCCGGGCAGTTGTGGAGCGCCTACATCCGCTACATCGGCGCCGGCGCCGTGCTCGCCTCCGGCCTCATCACCCTGGCGCGCACGATTCCCACGATCATCGCGTCGGCACGCGGGAGCTTCAAGGATCTGTCGGCCCGGGCCGGCGCCACGGCCGCTCGTACGGAACGCGACATTCCGATGGCGGTGGTGCTCGGGGGTTCGCTGCTCCTCGCCGTGTTCCTGGTCGTCACGCCGGGCCTGCCGACCCAGGGCAACGTCGTCGCCGCGGTGCTCATCCTCATCTTCGGGTTCTTCTTCGCCACGGTCTCGTCGCGCATCACCGGGCTCATCGGCTCGTCGTCGAACCCGATCTCGGGGATGACCATCGCCACCCTCATCCTCACCTGTCTCCTCTTCGTCGGCCTCGGCTGGACGGGTGACGTCTACGCGCCGATCGCGCTCTGCGTCGGCGCCATCGTCTGCATCGCGGCCGCCAACGCCGGCACGACATCGCAGGACCTCAAGACCGGCTATATCGTCGGCGCCACGCCCTTCTATCAGCAGCTGGCGATGATCGTCGGTGTGCTTGCGTCGGCCTTCGTGATCGGCATTACGACCATCTACATGCACCAGGTGTTCGGCATCGGATCGGCGGCGGTGGCGGCGCCGCAGGCGACGCTGATGGCCACCATCATTCAAGGGCTGCTCAACCAGAACCTGCCCTGGGGTCTCGTACTGGTGGGCGTGTTCGTCGCCGTCACGCTCGAGCTGTGCGGCATCCACTCGCTGTCGTTCGCTGTCGGGTCGTATCTGCCGATCGCCACTACCGCGCCGATCTTCGCCGGGGGCCTCGTGCGCTGGTGGGTGGAACGCTCCACCGGCGAATCCCAGGCTTCGGACCTGAGCGCCGGCACGCTGTTCAGCTCGGGCCTCATCGCCGGCGGGTCGATTGCCGGCATCCTGTTCGCCGTCCTCGTCGGCACCAATACCATCGCGCCACTGCAGAAGCTCGGCGAGATACTGCCGGCGCTGCACGAGGAGGGCCTGGTGGGCCACCTCGCCACGGCGGGCCTCTTCCTGGCGCTGGCCGTCATCGTGGCCCGGGCGGGTATGCGCAAAGTAGAATAAAGAGTGTGAATTACACCAGGAGGCTTGCATTCGTCGCCATCCTGGTCGTCCTCTGCGGCGCCGTCCCCGGCGCACAGAGCAACGCCCGGCGCCTCACCACGGTGGACGCGCTGCGGCAATTCCCAGGCTTCTTCCACCTGCAGAACGTACTCGTGCACGGCGAGTTCGCCGAGACCGATCGGCGGGTCGCGCTGCGCGCCAACGACACCGAGGTCCGCGTGCAACTCGGCGCCAGCGTCCCGATGTCGAGCGGTCCCGTTGAAGTGCGCGGACAACTCATCGACGTGGGCCGCCTCGAATCCGGTGATCCCCGCGCCGGCAACTTTGCCGTCGGTCGCGAATCCACGAGCTGGCCGCGGCCCGGCGAGGAACTCGTGCTGCAGGTGACCGCCGTCACCGCGTCCGAGCCGATGGTCACACCCACGCTGCGCGCGCTCGCCCTCGAGCCGTGGAAGTTCGCGGGGCAGACCGTCACCGTCACCGGCAACTTCCGCGGACGCAATCTGTTTGGCGATCTGCCGGACGCGCCGGGCAAGGGACGCTACGACTTCATCGTGCGCGGCGGCGAAGGCTCAGTGTGGGTGACCGGGATGCGACCGCGCGGGTCGGGCTTCGATTTCGACGTCGATCGCCGCATCGACAGCAACCGCTGGCTGCAGATCACCGGCCCCCTCGTGCACGACCGCGGGCTGGTGCGAATCGAGGCGACGAGGATCACGCTCGCGCGCGCGCCGGAGCGGGTCGAGCCCGAGCGCGATGAAGACACGCCGGTGTCGGCCGTGCCCCGCACGCCCGTCGACGTCGTCTTCAACTCCCCGACCGACGGCGAGACCGACGTGAGCGCGGCGGCCCCCATCCGGGTACAGTTCTCGAAAGGGTTGGCCGAAGCGACGCTCGCCGGGCACGTACGTGCCACCTACGCCGGGGCCGCGGCGGGCACGGACGGGCCCGCGCTCAAGACCACCTACGACGCGGCCAACCGGGCGATCGAGATCCGCTTCGCGCAGCCGCTCGAGCCGCTCCGCACGGTGAAGGTCGAGATTTCCGAGGGCGTGACGGCGTACGACGGCTCTCCCGTGACACCCTGGGCCGTCACGTTCACCATCGGAAACTGATCATGAGGCGGGTCTGAAGACCCGCGGCCACATCCCTCTTTACGGAATGAGCACGAGTCCGAAGGTCTGACGCAACGTTCCCAGCGTCACCTCGATCGTGTACTGCCCCGGCGCCAGCGGGGCGAGCGTGGCATCGGCGACGATCCAGTGGAACTCGCCCGAGTCGTCCGGCCGGGCGCTCACCTGCACCGGCACCGGAATCGGCTGGCCGGCGCGATCGAGAAACCGCGCGGCGGCGGTACCCGGTACCGTGGTCGCCAACTCGAGCCGGATGCGCTCGCTGCGCGAGAACCGCGGGTCGGCGGTCTGCAGATGCCGCGGCCCGGTCGAGGGCCCGCGGCGCCACACGACCGGAGCGCCGAGCTCTTCGCCGCGCGAGGCCGTCACGGCCACGCGCGCCGTATCGGCGAGCACCAGGCTGTCGTTGGCATCGGGGCGCAACTGCACCTGCACCGCGTATTCACCGGGCTGCACCGCCCCCCGCTCGGGCACGCGCAGCGAGAAGGTGCCGTCGGCCGGCCTCACCGTCAGGGTCTGTGACAGCAACTCGGTGCCGTCGGCGCGAAGGACCACGACGTCGGCCTTCGCGCCGGCTGTCCAATCGAGCTCTTGCCGCGTGCGGTAATCGAGCTCGCCGACGATCCAGAACGTGCCGCCGTCCGGGGCGGCCCACGACGACGTGCGGATGCGGAAGGGACGGCGCGCATCGGCCGCCGTAACTGGTAGCGCGAGCGGGTTGGTTGCCGCGCGCACGGCTCCTGGCAGCCGCCGCGTGCTCAGCAGCTCGTCGGTGGTGAGACCGCGATAGCCGCGACGCATCCGTATTTTCACGCCGGGCCGGGTGACCTTGGCGCTGAGCGTCCGGAACCGTCCATCGAGCTTCGCGTTGCTCGATCGGTAGGTCACCAGGTAGTACGACGACGCGTCGGCGGCGATGCGCGGAATCGCCTCTTCGACAGCCGCGCGCTTGAGCACGGCAAGACCATCGGTGCCATCCGCGAGCAGCCGCAGGCTGTCCACGCGGGCGGCGGCGTGGTCGATCTCGGGCACGGCACGCGGCACGCCCTGCACCGGCACCGTCACCTCGGGGGTGTACAGCGGGTAGAACGACACGTTGGCGCGGTTGGCGCTCTCGCTGACGTCGCGCAGGTGCAGGCTGTTGTCCAGCATCGCGAGGCGCCGCCGATCGGCTTCGCACTCCACCCGCATGACCGGCGTGGCCGGCGAGCCCTGCACCGAGCCACGGTCGCCGGACCGACGCAGCCGGTCGGACTGCGAGCTCTTCTCGTCGTCGGGTTCGCCGAGCGCGCGGTTGGGCGTGAAGAGCTGCCAGCCGTCGGTGACGGCGAGAACCGTCTTCCGTTCCTCCCGCTGCGCGGCCAGGTGGGCGATGAGATCGTCGAGCGCGTTGAACGTGGTCTCTTCGCGCCAGCGCGCCTTCATCTCCGCCGCTCTGGACCGGTCGGCCGCGCGGGTGGAGTCGAAGCACTGGTCGTAGAGCACTTCCTTCGACCCCGGCGCGCGGCGGCGCCCGCGACGGGCCCAGCTCCAGTCGGCCTGCATCAGGTCCGAGAGCACATCACCCTTCTTACGGAACGTCAGATCGGCCGCCGCCAGCTCGGGCGTGGTGAGCGCCACGAGATCGTCGCGGTCGAGCAGCCGGTCGAGCAGCCGGACGAGCGGCAGGCGGGACGACGTCTCGTCTTCGATGGTGGTGTGGTGGGTGTCGACGAACACCACGTACACCCGCGAGCGTTCGCTGCCGGGCGCGGCGGCGACGTGCTCGAACGACTCGATGACCTGGGGAACGCCGTCTTCGAGCAGCTGCAGCTCGTCCTGGCGCAGATCGTCAACCACAACGCCGTCACGCGCAGCGAAGAAATCCACGCGAAGCGCGTTGGCCGGCGGCGTTTGCGCGGCGCTGGCAGCGGCAACCGCAGCCGCCGCGCCGGCGACGAGGACGCCGATCCTCAGTAGGGCGGGCATGCACCCTCGAACGGGCAGAACGTTGGCCCGTCGAGTGTAGCGCATGCGGCTTGCTAGTGCGAAGCCAGCGCCGGCCGCACGAAGCGGCGGCGAATCGCACGCACGAGCGCCGCCGCACACGCGACGATCAGCGCCACCAGCACCAGGACGACGACCAGTGCGGCACCCGGATGGGTGAGGGCGAGCAGGCCGAGGCCGACGACGAATCCGTCCTCGGCCAGGCTCACCAGCCAGTTCGACACGGGCTCGGGGCTGGTGTTGACGGCAGCGCGGGTGCCGGCTTTCGTGAAGTGGCTGCTGGCGGCCAGCGTGCCACCGAGGAGTGCGGCGAGTCCCTGCACGCCGGGCGAGACCTCTCCCAGACTCGCCACGGCGATGAGCGCGCCCCCCAGGGGCCGGATGGCAGTGTGGAGAATGTCCCACACGGTGTCCACGTAGGGCACCTTGTCGGCGAAGAACTCCACCAGGTAGAGCACGAGGGCGGCACCAATCACCCAGCCGTTGTCGAAGAGCGCGAACCCTTCCGGCAGATCGACCCAGTGGAAGCGCGCCGCCAGCCCAAGTATCGCGACCGTGGCGTAGAGGTTCACCCCGGCGGCGAACGAAAACGCGGCCGTGCGGCCGAGGACGGCAATCAGTTCCATGCCGAGCCCTGGTCGAGCAGCTGCTGCACGGCCTTCCGGACCTGCTCGATAACGGCGTCGCGGTCGGCGACGGTGAGCCCGGCAGTCGCGATCGGCGCGCCGAGGCGCACGGTGACCTTGACCGGGCGGACAATCGCGCTGCCCTTCCGCATCGATGCGCGCCCGCCGCTGACCGCGACCGGCACGATCGGCACCTGGGCCTGCAGCGCCATGATGAAACCGCCCTTCTTGAACGGCAGCAGTTCACCGGTGCGGCTGCGCGTGCCTTCGGGGAAGATCAGGAACGAATTGCCCTGGCCCAGCGAGACCACCGCAGTATCCACCGAGGCAAACGACTTGCGCCGATCCGCCCGGTCCACCGCCACGAACCCGCCGATGTCGAACGCCATGCCCATGAGCGGCACCTTGTGGAGTTCGGCCTTGTAGAGGACGTGGAGCATCGGGTCCAACTCCTGGAACAGGACGGCCGGGTCCACGTTGCTCTCGTGGTTGGAACAATAGACGACGGCCACGTTGGGAACGTTCTCCCGTCCGACGACGCGGTAGCGGATGCCGGCCAGCCGCAGAGCCAGCCCGACGCCTCCGTGGCCCACCTGGTACATCAGCCGTTTCGACTTGAAGAGCCGGGCGAGCGCCAGCGCTACCGGTCCAATCAAGACGATGTAGAGCAGGATGACGACGTAGGTGACGAGCGAGCGGATCGCTGCGACGGCTGTGCGCATCAGCGTACGGAGTGGGCGTTCATCGAGGCAACGTCAAGGAGCATTCAGGCCGCCCGGGATGCGGCGGCGTACACACGAAGGGCCCGGACATCGCTGTCCGGGCCCTGAGCATAGCAAACGGCGGCGCACCCTATCAGGAGGGCGCGAAGGCGCCACCTGTCCGGGCGGGCTACGACGCGCGCGCGGCCGTACGACGGCCGGCCACGAGCGGCGGCACGGGGCTGACCTTCATGATCGTTTTGGTGACCTTGGCCTTCGCCTGCGTCCGGTTGATGTTGCGCACCTTCGTCGTGAAGCACTTCTCGAGCGCCCGATCGACCTGCTCCTCGACCTCGAGCGCCTTCTGACGCATCACTTCCGACACCTCGGAGATGATGAGCGCCTTGGCGCGATCGAGCATCCGCTTCTCGCGGAACGACAGGCTCTTGGACTTGCTGAGGAACGTCAGGCTCTTGAGGACGTCGGCCATGTCGTAAATCGAACCGGTCCGCATCTTGTCGGAGTTGTCCTTGAAGCGGCCTTTCCAGTTCTGGTGGTTGTCGATCTTGCCGTCGCCGAGCAACGAGAAGAGCCGGTCGACTTCCGCGTCCTCGATGGCCTTGCGCAGGCCGACGCCATCGACGTTGGCGACGGGCACGAGCACTGTCGTGTCGTTCGCGACGATCCGCAGGTGGAAGAACCCGCAGGTCGTTCCCAGAATGGTTTTTTCTTCGATTCGTTCTACGATGCCGAGCCCATGATTGGGGTAAATGACCTTGTCTCCGACCTGGAATGTCACATGTCCCTCGTTCAGGTAGGTTGTAGTGGACTCGTTTTCTTGACTGGGAAGCCTTCTGAGTATAGCGCATCGCTCGCGGCTCGACAACGGCAAAATCCATAAAATGGGCGCGTTTCTGCCGTTTTTTGTCAACTCTTCCGGATGCCCGAATAGCCGGAGAGGGCTCGGGCCGATCGGCAGGACCACCCATAAGTACCACTCCGACCAAGACTTGAAAGTCTGTCTGCGGGGAGACTAGTGAACGGTGGCCGAGGGCGGCGTGGACTCTGCCTGGGGGGTCAGGCCCGGGCCATCGCGAGGTCGAGGATCTCCTCGACGAGCTGCGAGTAGGTGCGGCCGGCTTTTCGTGCCGCCATGGCAAACTCAGCCTTGGAACTGAGCCAGGGATTGGGGTTCACCTCGATGACGTGCACCCGGCCGTCCGGCTGCAGGCGCATGTCCACGCGGCCGTAGTCACGCAGTTCGAGGGCCTGGTAGGCAGCCACCGCCGTTTGCTGGAGGGCCTGGATCGTCTCGTCGCTCAAGTCGGTGGCGATCGCCGATTTGGTGTCGCGATAGGCCTTAGTGCCCTTGCCCCACTTCACCTCGGCGGCGGCAATGCGCGGCGTGCCGTCGGGCAGTTTCGACAGGTCCAGTTCCACCACCGGCAACGCCTCGGGCTTGTCGTTGCCGATCACACCGACGTACAACTCGCGGCCCTCGATGTACTCCTCGATGAGCACTGGCGAATCGAAGTTGGCGTGCAGCCAATCCATACGTTCCATCAGCTCGCGGATCGAGTTGACGACCGCGCTGAACTCGATGCCGATCGAACCGTCCTCCCGCGCCGGCTTCACGATGACCGGGAATTGCAGATCGTGCGAAAAATCGAGGCGACCGCGAAAGGATTTGGCGAAGACCGGGGTATGAACGCCGTGAAAGGCGAAGATCTTTTTGGCAATCGCCTTGTCCTGCGCCAGCATCAGGCCATGCGTGCCGGAGCCCGTGTAATGCTTGCCAATCAGCTCGAGGAAGCCGGCAATCTTGAAGTCGGCGGTGTCGTCGCCGGCGAACGACTCGGTGAGGTTGAACACCAGATCGCACTCGAGGCGCGCGAGCGCCAGCAGGCTCCGGGGTGTACCGTCCAGTTCGTGCTTCACGGCCTCGTGCCCAAGCTTGACCAGCGCCTCGGCGACTTCGTCCTCGACTTCCTTCTTGTCGAGGGTGCGCGTGACAGGCGCCTTGTCGGTGGAAGACCCCTGGTCGGCCTCCTCGTCCACCAGCACGCGATCGTAAAGAACGACGATGTTCAATCTGCTCATCTAGTCGAATTGCCCTCGTGTGAGAAAGTTCATGGCAAGCGTCGTGGTCAGCGCCGTGACCTCCACCAGGTAGCGGGGCTCCTCCCCCACTTCCCCCCACAGCCGCATCCGCTCACAGGTGCGGCACACTGAATCGATCAGTCCCTTGACGACGGGGCGCCTCACGCCGGTCCAATAGGTGATCTTCTCCACCAGTTCGTGGGTGTACCTACCCACAATATCGGCCGCAGGTTTGGATTCCTTTCGCCTCCGGACCAAGAAGATCTGCGCCAGGTGGGAGTCGAGCGCGATGTCGATGCGGGCCTGCCGCTCCTGGGCGGCCTGCTCGTAGAACTGCTCGACGGTCACGCCGATGTCGTCGGGGGTAATGTCCACCTCGCCTGTCTTGACGATGGGTTCGACCGTCGCCAGCGTCTTGGCCGTCCGCTCCACGTAGCGCAGCTTCTTGATCGCCGGCCAGCCCTTGTACTGCCGGCGCCACGGACTGCGCGGCGTGAGCCAGACAGCGAAGGTTTCGGCAAAGTCCTCGTCGGGGTGCTTCTGCGCGTACCAGCCTTCGATGTGCCGCACGTACTTCTTGCTGAACGGCACCGGCCGGTACTCCTCGCGATAGGGGCGGAAGAACGACCCGAACAGCTCGCGCCACTGCGGAGTGGTGTAGAGACGATAGGCATAGTTGAACACATGCCCGGCCTCGTGGCGCATGTACATCATGATCTGGCGCTCGCTCTCGAGCGCGTCGACCGCCTTCTCGATCGTCCGGAGCTTCGGATCGGCCAGGTAGAACGGGATCCCAAGCACCGGCTGCTGATCGGGACAGCCCCACTCGTCGGTGAGATAGCAGACCGGCCTGAACGTCTTCAGACCACGGCGATCGAGCTCGTGGTACAGCTGGTCGACGTACTTCTGAACCGGCGACCCTTCGACGCGCAGGCCGAGCTCGCTGACCTTCTTGCCGAGCACGCCGCGGATCTCGGGATCGAGCGCCTCGAACCTGGCCACCCCGCGATTATCTTCGCTTTTCGTGCCGTCACGCGAGAAGCACACCGGCGCGGCGACGCGCTTATGATGAGGGCCATGGCGGCGACGGACTATGAAAAGCTGGGCGTCTTCTATCTGGGAAAGGAGTACGACCTGGCCGCCGGCGCGCGGCGCCCCAGTCTCGTGCTCTACGACTCGAAGGACCTCGTCACGCATGCCGTCTGCGTCGGCATGACAGGCAGCGGCAAGACCGGCCTCGGCATCGGCCTCATCGAGGAGGCGGCGCTCGACGGCGTGCCGGTGCTGGCCATCGACCCGAAGGGCGACCTCGCGAACCTGCTGCTGACCTTTCCCGACCTCGCCCCCGGCGACTTTGCGCCATGGGTCGATCCGTCCGACGCGTCACGCCAGAGCCTGACGCCCGAGGCGTTTGCGGCGCAACAAGCCGCACTGTGGAAGAACGGCCTCGCCGAGTGGGACGAAGACGGCGCCCGCATCGCCCGGCTGCGCGCCGCAGCCGACTTCCGGCTCTACACGCCCGGCAGCCGCTCCGGCGTGCCGCTGGCCCTGCTCAACTCGCTCAGCACGCCCCCCCAGGAAAACCCCGACGACGCGCGCACGCGGATCACGACCACGGCGTCGAGCCTGCTCGCACTGGCCGGACTGACCGACGTCGCGCCGCACAGCCGTGAGCAGGCGCTCATCGCCGCCATCCTGTCTGGTAGCGGCGCGACTCAGAACGCCGACCTTCCCTGGCTGGTCGGTGCGATTCAGAAGCCTCCGTTCGACAAGGTGGGCGTGCTCGACCTGGAGACGTTCTATCCGGCCAGGGATCGACAGGACCTGGCGCTGCGCTTCAACGCCGTGCTGGCGACGCCCGGATTCGAGGTGTGGCTCGACGGCGACCCGCTCGACGCCGGCTCCATGCTCTACACGCCCGAAGGCAAGCCTCGCGTCGCCATCGTGTCGATCGCGCATCTCGGCGACGCCGAGCGGATGCTGGTGGTCTCGCTCCTCCTCAATGCCCTCCTCGACTGGACGCGGAAGCAGGGCGGTACCAGCTCGCTGCGCGCGATGCTCTACATGGACGAAGTGTTCGGCTACCTGCCGCCGGTGGCCAACCCGCCATCCAAGGCGCCGCTCCTCACGCTGCTCAAACAGGCGCGGGCGTTTGGTGTGGGGGTGGTGCTGGCCACGCAGAACCCCGTGGACCTCGATTACAAGGCGCTGTCGAACACCGGCACCTGGTTCCTGGGCAAGCTCCAGACCGAGCGCGACAAGGCTCGCGTGCTGGACGGGCTCGAAGGCGTGACCTCGGGGCTCGACCGCAAGGAACTCGACGCCACGCTGTCCGGCCTCAAGAGCCGCGTGTTCCTCATGCACAACGTGCACGAGACGGCGCCCGTCGTGTTCGAGACCCGCTGGACGCTGTCGTACCTGCGCGGCCCCATGGGCCGTGAGGAGCTCAAGCGCGCGTCCGGCACCGGGGCGAGCTTTGCCAGAGCCTCGGCTGCCACCACCAACGGCTCCTCTTCGCATGAGGGCTCGCCGCGCGCAGAGGGCGGTCGCCAGACTGCAGCTGTAGACGGCGGTCTTCGGACTACGGATGTAGAGGGCGGTTTTCAGACCGCCCTGAAAGCTGCCAGCCCCAAGCCCGTCCTCCCGGCCAACATTCCGGAATACTTCCTCGGCCCCTCCACGGCCACGGAGTGGCGCGGGGTACTCTACGGCTCCGCCCGCATCCACTACACCGACAACAAACTCGGCATCGACACCGTGCAGGACCTCCACGTCACGGCGCCTTTCGCCGACAGCGCCGTCCCCGTGGACTGGGAGAACGCCGAGCCGGCCGCCGAGCGGCCGGAAGATCTGGTGCGGGAAGTGCCGGGAGGCAGCGCCTCGTTTGCGCCGCTGCCGCCCGCCGCGCTCGACCCCAAGAAGTACGCCGCCTGGACCAGGGACTTCGGCCAGTGGGTGATGCGCGCGGAGCGCCTGACGCTCTTCTCGGCCCCCGCGGCCAGGCTCACCTCGCGCGCCGGCGAGACCGAACGCGACTTCCGCTTGCGGCTCACCCAGTCGGCGCGTGAGTCCCGGGACGCCGCGGTGGACAAGCTCCGCGCCAGTTACGCCGGCAAGCTCGCGCGGCTCACGCAGCGCGTCGCCGCGGCCGAAGAGGGGGTGCGCCGCGAGGAGGATCAGGCGTCGCAGCAGCGCACCCAGACAATGGTGTCGTTTGGCGCCACAGTGATTGGCGCGCTACTTGGGCGCAAGGCCGTCACCGCCTCCACGCTCGGCCGCGCCACGACCGCCGTGCGCGGCGTGGGCCGCTCGGTCAAGGAATCGCAGGACGTCGGGCGCGCCCAGGACAAGCTCGTGGCCGCGCAGCAGGAGTTGAAGGCCCTCGACAACGAGGTCAACGAGGAGATCGCCGCCCTCACGGCCGTGGATGCGGCGGGCGCGGCCATCGACACGATCGAGGTCAAGCCGAAGCGCGGCGGCGTGGACGTGCGCCTGGTGGCGCTCGCGTGGAAGCCCGCCGACTGACGTGGACTGCCCTCGCTGCGGCGCCGGCATGCAGGAACAGACCCTCGACGGCCACGCCGGCCGGCCGGTCGCGATCGACATCTGCCTGCCGTGCCAGTCCTTCTGGTTCGACACGCACGAGAGCGTGCAGCTCTCGCCCGGCGGCACGCTGGCGCTCTTCCGGCTGATCGGCGAACACGCCGGCCGGCGGCCGTTCTCGAACGCCGACCTCGCCAAGTGCCCGCGCTGCCGGGCGCGGCTGCGCCTGACCCGGGACATGCAGCGGGCCACCCGGTTCTCATATCTGCGGTGCCCCAACGATCACGGGCGGCTGACCACCTTCTTCGACTTCCTGCGCGAGAAGGACTTCATCCGCCCGCTCACGGCCGAGCAACTCCAGGAGTTGCGACAGCACGTGCAGACGGTGAACTGTTCGAACTGCGGCGCGCCAGTGGACGTCAGCCGGGTGTCGGCGTGCGCGCACTGCAGCTCGCCGCTCGCGATGCTCGACCTGAAGCAGGCGGCCGCGCTGGTCGCCCAGCTCCAGCGTGCCGACGCGCGAGAGCATCAGCCGATCGACCCGGCGCTGCCGCTGGCGCTGCTGCGGGCGCGCCGGCAGGTCGAAGCGGCGTTTCCGCACGACCCCGGCGGGAGCTGGTCGCCGGGCGATCTGGTCGACGCCGGGATTCAGGCCGTGGCAAGCTGGCTCAAGCGGAACGCGTAGCGAGTAGAGTTCGTCTTTGAATAGTGCCGGCGGGTCTGAAGACCCGCGGCTCTGGCAAATGCCTTCGCTGGGGCGGGTCTGAAGACCCGCGGCTCTGGCAAATGCCTTCGCTGGGGCGGGTCTGAAGACCCGCGGCTACAAGGAGAGTGCAGAGACGATGGGCATCATGGACTTCATCAAGGGCGAGCTGCTCGACGTCATCGAGTGGACCGACGACTCCCGCGACACGCTGTCGTGGCGGTTTCCCGACGAAGACAAGGCCATCAAGAACGGGGCCCAGCTCATCGTCCGCGAGTCGCAGGTGGCGCAGTTCGTCTACCTGGGCGAGTTCGGCGACACCTTCGGCCCGGGCAAGCACACCCTCGTCACCGACAACATCCCGGTCCTCACCAAGATCAAATCGTGGCCGTACGGCTTCAATTCGCCGTTCAAAGCCGACGTCTACTTCGTCACCACCCGGCTCTTCACCGGCAACAAGTGGGGCACCGCCAATCCGGTGATGCTCCGCGACGACGACTTCGGCATGGTGCGCGTGCGGGCGTTCGGCACCTACGACTTCAAGGTCGTGGACACCAAGACGTTCCTGCGCGAAGTGGCCGGCTCCGATCACAACTTCCGGCTCGACGAGTTCAGCGACACCATGCGCTCGCGCATTGTCAGCGTCTTCACCGACGCCATCGCCTCGGCCAAAGTGCCGGTGCTCGACGTGGCGTCGCGCTACGGCGAGCTCGGCGACGCGCTGCTGCCTCTCATCAACCCCGCGGTGAAGACGAAGTACGGCATCGAGATCGGCAGCTTCATCGTGGAGAACGTGTCGGTGCCGCCGGAAGTCGAAGCCGCGATCGACAAGCGATCGAGCATGGCCGCCATCGGCAACCTGAACGAGTTCGTGAAGTACCAGATGGGCAAGGGCTTTGAGACTGGTGGCGGCACCGGCGCGGCGGGCACCGCCGCCGAGCTCGCCGTCGGGTTCGGCCTGGCGCAGCAGATGATGAAGGACGGCTTCGCGGGACACGCGGCGCCAACAGTGGCCGTGCCGCCCATTCCCGGCCCCGTGCCCACCACCGCGGGCAGTATTCCGGCGGGCACCCCCGCCGGCGGCGCGCTACCCGAACTGCTCAGCCCCGCTGACGCGGCGCAGGCGCTGGGCGTGACCGAGGCCGATGTCATGAGCGTGCTCGAATCGGGCGAGCTGAAGGGGAAGAAGATCGGCACGACCTGGCGCGTGACGCGCGCGGCGCTCACGGCGTACATGTCGGCGTAATCGAGCCGGTCTTCGCCTCGCTGGCTTACGGTGGACCAGGTCCTCACAGTCGAAACGCACGAGTGCCCGGCCTGCGGCGCGCAGGCCGAGTGGAACCCGGCCACGCAGAAGCTCGTGTGCCCGTTCTGCGGCACCGAGTCGCCGTACCACATCGATCGCGCGACCGGTCAGGTGGCCGAGCAGGACCTCGCCCGGGCGCTGCGCGAGCTGCCCGACGAGGCGCGGGGCTGGCAGACCGCGCGGCGCAGCGTGCAGTGTCAGAGCTGTAAGGCGGTCATGGTCTTCGACCCGGCGCGTGTCGGCCAGAACTGCGAGTTCTGCGGCTCGCCGGCGCTGGTGAGCTATGAGGAGATCAAGGCGCCGATCAGCCCCACCGGCGTCCTCCCGTTCCGCATCGATGCCAGCACCGTACGGGACAACATCCGTCGCTGGTGGCGCTCCAAGTGGCTGGCGCCCGGAAGGCTGTGGCGTACGGCGCTCGTCGATACCGTGAAGAGCCTTTACATCCCCTACTGGACGTTCGATGCGCAGGTGCATTGCCCGTGGGATGCCGAAGCGGGGCACTACTACTACGTGCCCGTCACCAGCACCAACGGCAAGGGCCAGCGGGTGACTCACATGGAGCGGCGCGTCCGGTGGGAGCCCGCGTCCGGTGTCGTCGACCACTTCTTCAACGACGAGCCGGTCCCCGGCACGCAGGGGCTGCCACTCGACCTGCTCGAACAAGTGGAACCGTTCCCGACGCCGGAAGTCGTGCCGTATGACACGGCGTTCCTCGCCGGGCACGTCGTCGAGCATTACCGGGTGGTGCTCTTCGACGCCGCGCAACGCTCGATCGATCAGATGACCGCGGCGCTGCAGCAGCTGTGCGCAGGCCAGATTCCCGGCGACACGTATCGGAACCTGCGAATCTTCCCGCAGTTCTCCGGCCGCACGTTCAAGCACGTGCTCGTACCGATCTGGCTCCTGTCCTACACCTACGGTGCCACCGCGTTCCAGGTGATCGTCAACGGCTATACCGGCCGCATTGCCGGGCGCTACCCGAAGAGCATCTGGAAGATCCTGCTGCTCGTGCTGCTGGCCATCGTCATCGCGATCGTCGCGATTCTGCTCAACGCCCAGACCGATTACTCGTGATGGCCTGGTCCGCTGTTCACCCGATGCGGTGACCGGCCTGCTGGAGTGTGCGGACGGCCCGATCAAGGTCCGCTTCACGCACCAGCAGGTAGTCCGTGTCGTAGGTCGAGACCGCGAACAGGCCGATGCCGGCGCCGGCGAGCGGCGCGGCCAGGCTGGCCAGGACACCGGTGAGCGTCAAGTCGAGCGGTCCCCTGACCATCAGCGCCCGCCACGGGCCATCGCCGCGGACATCTGCCGGCACGTTCGCCAGCCCGCAGACCACCGACAGCTCGGTGGCTGTACGGGTGACGGACCACAACGGCCCTCCCGCGGCCCACGCCGGAAGGGATGCGTCCGGCGCGAGGCGGCAGATGGCCAATGCACCCGGAAGCGGGTCCAGGCTCAGGACCACGGCCCCTCGCGCGATGTCCGACGGTCAGCGCGGGACACTGAGCGACCCCAGGAGCATCGTCAGATCGCCGTAGTTGACCGGCTTCACGAGGTGGCCGTCGAAGCCGGCTTCGCGCGTCTTGTGACGATCTTCCTCCTGGCCCCATCCCGTCAGCGCCACCAGCAGCATGTCCGTGCCCCAGGGCTGCTGGCGGATCCGCCGGCACACCTCGTAGCCGTCCAGGAGCGGCAGACCGATGTCGAGCAGCACCACGTCGGGCCGGTGCCTGGCGGCCGCGTCGTAGGCCGCGGCGCCGTCGTGCACGGCAACGATCTCGTGGCCGTCGAGCTCGAGCAGCATGGCCAACGACGAGGCGGCGTCCTCGTTGTCATCGACGACCAGGATGAGACGTCCCGACGCCATCGCCACGCCACCAGGGGTCACGGGCACGTCGGCGGCATGCTGCACGATCGGCAGCCGCACTACGAACTGGCTGCCCTGTCCTTCGCCGGCGCTGCGCGCCTCGATGCTGCCACCGTGCATCTGGACCAGCCGGCGCACGAGGGTGAGCCCGATGCCGAGGCCGCCTTGCGATCGCTCCTGCGACCGGTCGATCTGCGTGAACATCTCGAAGATGCTGTCGAGGCGGTCGGGGGGAATACCCGCACCGGTGTCCTCGATCGTGACCACGGCTTCGTCATGGCGCTGCTCGACGCGCACGGTGATGGTGCCGCCGGGGTCGGTGTATTTGCAGCTGTTGTTGAGCAGGTTGCCGAACACCTGAGTGAGACGCACCGCGTCGGCGCTCAAGTGAATCGGGCTGGACGGGCCCAGTACCCGCAACGTGTGGCCGGACGCGTCGGCCAACGGCCGCGACGCTTCCACTGCCTGATCGATCACCGATCGCAAGTCGAGCGGAGCCTTGCGCAGCTCGAGGCGATTGTGCGTGATGCGATTGAGATCGAGGAGGTCATCCACGAGTCGCACGAGCTGCTGCAGCTGCCGCTCCATGGTTCCGACGGCGAGCGCGCGGGTTCTGGCATCGTCCTGGCCGCGTTTGAGCACCTCGAGCATGTTGCCGAGCGGCGCCAGGGGATTACGCAGCTCGTGAGCGAGCGTCGCCAGGAACTCGTTCTTCTGACGATCGGCGGCGGAGAGATCGGCCGCGAGCTTCCGCAGGTTGTCCTCCAGGATGCGCCGCTCGGTCACGTCCTGGCTGACGGTGCCGAAGGCGACCGACCGGCCGCTCGCATCAGTGAGCGCCAGCAGCTTGTAGGCCATCCAGCGGGTTTCGCCCGTCTGAAAATGCCGGAAGCGCACCTCGATTTCGCCGTGCCCCCTGGCGACCACCGCCGGGAAGAACTCCTCCATGACCATCGCCTGATCTTCCGGCGGGAAGAACTCGCGGACGTGCGTGCGGGCCGCCTGCTCCAGGTTCTCCAGGCCCACCATGGCGAGGCCGGCGGGGTTGACGTAGAACGGAATGCCTTCGAGGTCGCAGATGCCGATGAAGTCGGTGCTGTTCTCGATCAATGTGACGAACCGCTGACGTTCGGCCTCCGCCTCGCGCTGACGGCTGACATCGCGTGCGATTTTGGACGCCCCGATCACACGGCCGTCGCCGTCCTGAATCGGCGAAATGGTCAGGGAGACCCAGATCAGCGACCCGTTACGATGGCGGCGCTCGGTCTCGAAATGATCGACCCGGAGACCCGCCTGCAGACTGGCAATGATCTGATCTTCCTCGGCGATTCGCTCGGGCGGAATGATCAGCGAGATGTGACGGCCGATCGCGTCGTCGGCCGGGTAGCCGAAGAGACGCTCGGCGGCCGCGTTCCAGCTCTGGATGGTGCCGTCGAGCGACTTGCGAATGATCGCGTCATCGGACGATTCGACGATCGACGCCAGCTGGCGCGCGGCGACCAGACGGCTGGCTTCATCCCTCTCCCATCGTCTCCGTTCCGAGATGTCGCGGAAAATCAGGACACTGCCCGACACGTGTCCGGCCTCGTCCCTGATCGGCGCGGCGCTGTCGTCGATGGCGCGCTCGACGCCGTCCCTGGCGATGAGGGTCGTGTGGTTGGTCAAGCCGACCACGGCGCCCTCGCGCAAGGCTCGCAAGGCCGGGTTCGCGATGGGCTGCCGCGTGTCCTCGTTCACGATCTCGAACACCGTCTCGAGAGGTTGCCCACGCGCGTCGCGATCGGTCCATCCCGTCAGCGATTCGGCGACGGCGTTGAGATAGGTCACGCGGCCCGCGGTGTCGGTGGTGATGACCGCATCGCCGATGCTGCCCAGCGTGATCCGCATCAGCTCTTCGCGCGCCACCACGCTCTTCTGAGCGGATCGCATCGCCTCCCCGATGGCGACGATCAGGCCGCAGGTGAACAGGTAGGCGACGAGCCCGACGACGGCGGCGACCCCGTCGGGAATGATCGTGCCCCGCGGCTCGATGAACAGGTAGGAGCAGGCCGCGTAACCGAGGACGGTCACGATCACGGCGGGCCCGTACCCGCCCCCCCACCACGCGCC
>Ga0210380_10000019_pt1 | contig 141167 bp, 137 predicted proteins | sample PLM4_5_coexredo_FD_155476 | JGI IMG/M metagenome (GOLD analysis project Ga0210380, IMG submission 155476) | Groundwater sediment microbial communities from an aquifer in East River, Colorado, USA - PLM4_5_coex redo | ecosystem: Environmental > Terrestrial > Soil > Riparian zone | place: USA...
GCTCGGGGGCGCAGGACCTGGAGGACGTGGGGCGGGAGATCACGGACATGAAGGTGGCCATCGGCGCGATCGACCACCACACCCTGCAGGTGGAGTCGCCGCAGGAAGTGGCGGACCTGGTGCGGAAAGCGCTGAAGGTGATTCCGCCGGAGCGGCTGGTGCTGTCGTCGGACTGCGGGATGGGGCGCGAGGGGATGAGCCGGCGGCACGCCTTCTACAAGATGGTGGCGCTGGTGCAGGGCACGAACCTCGTGAAAAAGGAGCTGGGGCTGCCGGAGACGGAGTCGCTGGGCGCCGACCCGAAGTTCTCGCTCATCCGCCTCAATCCATAGGGTTCGTAGGGGCAGGTCTTCAGACCTGCCCGGAGCTTTCGACATGATCAACGCAGCCATGGTCGGCCTCGGCTGGTGGGGCCGGACGATTGTGGAGTCGGTACAGAGCGACAGCAACATCATTCGCTTCGTCGCCGGCGCCACACGCACCAAGTCTCCGGAGGTCGCGGTGTTTGCCGAGGCCCAGAAGCTGAAGCTCGCCGACAGCTTCGAAGCGATCCTCACCGACAAGTCCGTGGACGCCATCGTGCTGGCGACGCCACATTCGTTGCACGCCCCGCAGGTGATCGCGGCGGCGCAGGCGGGCAAGCACGTCTTCTGCGAGAAGCCGTTCGCGCTGCACAAGGCCGATGCCGACGCCGCGGTGGCGGCGACGAAGAAGGCCGGCGTCACCCTGGGCCTCGGCTACAACCGGCGGTTCCATCCCGAGATGACGGCGCTGCGCCAGCGCATTCAATCGGGTGACCTCGGGACGGTGCTCCACTTCGAAGCCACGATGACGTTCCCGAACGCGCTCGCGCTCAAAGCGGACGCCTGGCGCGCGGACAAGGACGAGACGCCGTGTGGCGGCCTCACGCCGATGGGCGTGCATGCGATCGACGGAATGATCGATCTGGGCGGCCCGATCGATACGGCGTTCTGTCAAAGCTTCCGCCGCGTGGTCGCGGTGGACAGCGACGACACGACGTCGATGCTGTTCCGGATGAAGAACGGCGCCTCGGGTTATCTGGGCACCATGACCGCGACCGGGCCCGGCTTCAGCTTCCAGGTATTCGGCTCGAAAGGCTGGGTGCGGCTCGAGGGCATGACGCACGTCGCGGGTGCATCGTCGGAAGAGCGCCGTACGCGGCTCTTCTCCACCATCAAGTTCCAGCCGATCAAAGGACCGGCGGAAGTGTGGGAGGCCGCGAAGCACGACGTGACGCGCGCCTGCCTCGAAGCGTTCGGCACCGCGGCGTCCGGCGGCACACCGTTCCTCATCCCCACGGACGAAATGGTTCACGGCGCGTCGGTGACCGAGGCGGTCGTGAAGAGCGCCGCGTCGGGCGTCGTGGAGAAGGTGGCCTGAGGGGACGCAGGACTGGTGGGACTGGTAAGACTGGTGGGACTGGTAGGCAAGAGCTTTTACCCACCTGTCTCACCTGTCCTACCTGTCTCACCTGTCCTAATCGGCCGCCACCGTCATTGAGAAGGGATTCAGCGAATGGACCTTGGTAAGGGCTTAGGACATCTGACGTACTCGACGCTGGTGCACCAGACGGACAACTGGGAGCAGCTCTGGAAAAGCGTCAACACGTATCTGCCAGCGGTAAAGGCGCGCTTCGCGCCGAGCCAGAAGTTCGGCGTCTGCCTGCGCACCTCGGCGCCGTCGGCGGAAATGCTCTCGGCCGACCCGACCAAGCGCGCCGACCTCAAGCAGTTCTTCAAGGACCAGGACCTCTACCTCTACACCGCCAACGCGTTCGTCTACGGCGTGTTCAAGAAGCAGGTGATCAAGGAAGACGTCTACGAGCCGGACTGGCAGACGCCCGAGCGTCGCGAGTACACGAAGCAGGTGGCCAACCTCCTCGCAGAGCTGGCCCCCGACGGCATCAACCCGTCAATCCAGACCGCGCCGCTCGGCTTCAAGCCGAAGGGCACCGGGCCGGATATCGCGAAGGCCTACACGGACAACGTCGTCGACGTCGTCGCGCACCTGGTGAAGCTGGAGAAGGACACCGGCAAGATCGTGACGCTGGGCCTCGAGCCCGAGCCGCGCTGCTTCCTGGAAACGACTGACGAAACTATCACCTACTTCCAGGACTATCTGTTCGCACCGCAGACGGCCGAGCAGCTGGCGAAGAAGACCGGCCTGCACGCCGCCGACGCCGCGGCGGCGATGAAGAAGTTCATGGGCGTGGTGTTCGACATCGGGCACCAGTCGGTGGGCTACGAGGACATCCCGGCCTCGCTGCACAAGCTGGTGGCTGCAGGCGTGCCGATCGTGAAGCTGCAGGAAGCGGCGTCGATGCACATCCCGGACGTCACGCAGGAGAAGGTGGACGCGCTGCAGGCCTTTGCCAAGACCATCTACCTGTCGCAAACGTGTCAGCGGAAGGACGGCAACACGCAGTGGTTCCTCAACCTCGAGGACGCCTTCGAGGACTGGTACAAGAACCCGGGCCCGCGGGAGTGGCGCACGCACTTCCACGTGCCGGTATTCCTGACCGAGCTGGGCCACGGATTCGGCACGACGCGATTCGGGCTGGAGCAGGCGCTGGCAGTCCACAAGAAGACGCCGCTCTCGACCCACCTCGAAATCGAGACCTACACCTGGGACGTGCTCCCGGATCACCTCAAGACCGGCGACATCGTCGAATACGTGACGCGCGAGCTCGAGTGGGTCAAGGGACAGTTGGTGTAGGGTGGGACTGGTAGGACAGGTGGGACTGGTGGGAAAGCTTTTACCCGCCTTACCGCGCGAAGCGCGGCCCTACCTGTCTCACCCGCCCACACCTCCTGCCGGGCACGGCTTTGAACACGCCCGGGAGGAATCGCTATGAAAGTCGGCTTTATCGGTCTCGGGCGCATGGGTCAGGGCATGGCCGGACGCATTCACGGCGCCGGCTACGCGCTGTCGATCTTCGACGCGATGGCGGCGCAGACGGCGACGCTCGCGGCCGCTGGCGCCCGGGTCGCCTCGAGTATCGCCGACCTCTGCCAGGAACGCGACGTCGTGGTCACGATGCTGGTGGAAGACGCCACCATCCTCAGCGTCACGACCGGACCCGACGGGCTCGTCGACTCGCTCACCCCCGGGGCGATTCACCTGGTGATGGGGACGCACGGCGTCGCGACGATCCGCGCTCTCGAGGCGAAGCACGCCGACGCGGGCCAGGTCCTCGTGGCCGCGCCGGTGCTGGGCCGGCCCGACCTTGCCGCCGCGGGCCAGCTCGGCGTCGTCGTGGGCGGGCCGCTCGACGCCACGCAGCGGGTGCGGCCGCTGCTCGAAGCCATGGGCCGCCGCCTCTTCGAGGCCGGGCCCAAGCCGGAATCGGCCACCGCGATCAAGCTCGCCAACAACGCCGTCCTCGGCTGCGCGATGATCGCGATGGCGGAGGGCTTCTCGCTGGTGCGCCGCTACGACGTGGACCCGCAAGTGTTCCAGGACGTGATGACCGAGGGCCTGTTCTCGGCACCGGCCTACAAGGTCTACGGTCAGAAGATGGTGGACCAGAGCTACGACCAGGTGGGCTCGCCCATCACCGTCGGGCTCAAGGACGCCACACTCATTGCCGCGGCCGCCGCCATCGCGCGCGTGCCGATGCCGAGCCACAACGTCTACCTCGATCGCCTGCTGGGCGCCGTCGCCCACGGTGACGCCGATCGGGATCAGGCGGTGCTCGCCCGCGAGCAGGCCCGTGCCGCGGGGCTCGACTAGGCCCAGCCCCGCCACGCTCCGCCCCTCCATCCTTCGCCCCAGCGGCCGCGGCCGCCCCCCACCCCCTTGACCGACCGAATCGGTCGGAGTTAATCTCTTTAAAACTAAGACTCAGTCTCAGTATCAGTTCAGGAGAGATTTCGAATGGGTCGTCCGTCGGTTGCCGCGCTGCTCGCCGTCCTTGCCCTCTTTCAGACGCTGATCACCCCCGCCGTGGCGCAGACCGCCGCCGAATTCCACGCCCAGGTGCTCGACTCCACCCGGGCCCCGATCGCAGGGGCCCTGGTCACCGCCACTCCCTCCGGCCCGGGCGCCCCGCTGACCGCCGTGACCGACGCAGGCGGCGAGTTCCGGCTGGCCCTCGCGCCCGTGACCTACACGATCGCCATCGAGTCCGCCGGCTTCCTTGGCGCCTCCCAGCAGGTGAACGGGGCGCGGCCCGGCGAGGCGCCGCGACAGTTCGTGCTCCAGGTCGCGGGCTTCGCCGAGACAGTCAACGTCAACGCGGCCGGCGGCTACAAGGTGCCGGCGATTACCAGCGCCACGCGCACCTCGACCCCGCTCCGCGACGTGCCGCAGTCGGTCACGGTCGTGACGCCGGAGCTGATGCGCGACCAGTTGATGATGAGCGTGGCGGATGTCGTGCGTTACGTGCCCGGGATCACGGCGCACCAGGGCGAGAACAACCGCGACGACGTCGTGATTCGCGGCAACCGGTCCTCCGCCGACTTCTTCCTCAACGGCGTCCGCGACGACGTGCAGTACTACCGCGACCTCTACAACCTCGATCGCGTCGAAGCGCTGAAGGGCCCGAACGCGCTCATCTTCGGCCGCGGCAACGGCGGCGGCGCCATCAACCGCGTGGTCAAGGAAGCCGTCTTCATGCCGGTGCGCGCCTTCACGCTGCAGGCCGGTGGCTACGGCAACCGCCGCTTCACCGGTGACCTCGACCAGCCGATCGGCAACGCCGTCGCGTTCCGCGCCAACATGATGGTCGAGAACTCCGACAGCTTCCGGAGCGAGGTCGGCCTCGAGCGCTACGCCTTCAACCCGACCGTGACGGTGATGGCGTCGAAACAGACCAAACTCACCCTCAGCTACGAGCACCTGCGCGACGAGCGCGTCGCCGATCGCGGCATCACCTCGTACCAGGGCCTGCCGGCCGACGTGCCGGTGGAGACGTTCTACGGCAACCAGCGGGACAGCGACGTCGAGTCGATCGTCAACATCGGCACCATCAACCTCGAGCACCGGGCCGGGCGCGCGACGTTCCGCAACCGGACGCTGCTCGGCGACTACGACCGCTTCTACCAGAACTTCGTGCCCGGCGCGGCGAGCGCCGACCGGAGCCTGGTGGCGCTCACGGCCTACAACAACGCGACCCAGCGGCAGAACGTGTTCAACCAGACCGACGTCGTCTACCTGGCGTCGACCGGCGCGATTCGCCATACCGCGCTCGTGGGTGCCGACTTCGGACACCAGGTGACCGACAATCTCCGCAACACCGGCTTCTTCAACAACGTGTCGACGTCGGTGCAGGCACCGTTCGACCATCCGACGATCAGTACGCCGGTGACGTTCCGGCAGAGCGCCACCGACGCCGACAACCACCTGGAGGCCAACGTCGCCGGCGCGTTCGTGCAGGATCAGATCGACCTGTCGCAGTACGTGCAGGTCATCGCGGGTGTGCGCTTCGACCGCTTCGATCTCACGTATCACAACAACCGCACCGCCGAGACGCTGAACCGTACCGACGATCTCGTGTCGCCGCGCGCCGGCGTGGTCTTCAAGCCGATCGCGCCGGTCTCCGTCTACGGCAGCTACAGCGTGTCCTACCTGCCGGGTTCGGGCGATCAGTTCGCCTCGTTGACCACCATCACGGAACAGGTGAAGCCGGAGCGGTTCAACAACTACGAGCTCGGCGTGAAGTGGGATTCGCCGGCAGGCCTCTCGCTGACGACGGCGGTCTACCGCCTCGACCGCACCAACACGCGCTCGACCGATCCCAACGATCCGACGCGCATCGTGCAGACCGGCAGCCAGCAGACCAACGGCTACGAGCTGGGGCTGAATGGGCACGTGATCCGAGCGTGGCAGATCGCTGGCGGCTACGCGCATCAGAACGCGGAGGTGACGAGCGCCACGACCGCGGCGCGCGCCGGCGCCCAGGTGGGCCAGGTACCACACCACACGCTGTCGCTGTGGAACAACTACCAGTTTCACCCGCGGCTCTCGGGCGCCTTCGGCATCGTCCACCGCTCCGGCATGTTCGCGGCGATCGACAACACGGTCACGCTGCCCGGCTACACGCGCGCCGACGCCGCCGCTTACTTCCAGGTGAGCGAGAGCCTCCGCCTCCAGGCCAACGTCGAGAACCTGACCGACACGCGCTACTACGCCAACGCCGACAGCAACACGAACATCTCGCCGGGGTTTCCGCGAACGCTGCGGGTCGGCCTGACGGCAAGCTTCTAGTCACACGGGGCAGGCACGTTTTGCCGGGCCGCGGGCGGAGACCTCGGCGGGCGGTATGATTGGCGCTCGCGGAGGCATGACTAGAGGGCCGGCATCATCGACCCTTGCCGAGCACTGTTCGCCAGAACTGCAACTCGTGACCAGATCTGAAACACGCAGGATCGCGTCGGCCACGAATTTATGGGGGAAACCGCCCGGTACGGGGTTTGCCCCTGACCACGGCATGGGTTTCAGGCTCAGGCGCGTTCCGCTCGCGGTGCTGTTCGTGCTGTGGGGGTGGTCGGCACCGGTGGCACCGGTCGCCGTGGCCGCTGCAGGGGGCGGCGGCGCGGGAATTACCGGCAGCATCGTGGACCTGACGAACGTCGAGCGCGGGCGGGCCGGGCGGGCGCCGCTGCGGGCCAACGACCGGCTGATGCGGGCCGCGCAGCTCCAGGCCGAGCAGATGGCGTCGCTGGGACGCATGGCGCACGTGCTGAGCGACGGACCGTATCCCGGGCCGCAAGATCGGCTGTCCGCCGTTGGCTACCGCTGGCGCGCCTACGCGGAGAACATCGCCTACGGGCAGAGCGGCCCGCAGGACGTCACCGAGAGCTGGATGACGTCGGCCGGCCATCGCGCCAACATGCTCAACACCACTTACACCGAGCTCGGCACCGGTTACGCGGTCGACAGCCGCGGGCGCCCCTACTTCGTGCAGGTGTTCGGCACGCCGATGTCGTAGCCTAACCACCGCTACGGTCGCAAATGTAGAGGGCGGTCTTCAGACCGCCCTGGCGCGTGGTCGGTCGCGGCCTGGCGCGCACCGCGAATCACCTCCCACAGTTTGTCGATGTCGAGCGGCTTCACCAGGTGGTGGTTGAAGCCGGCCTCGAAGGAGCGGCGAACGTCCTCCTGCTGGCCCCAGCCCGTCAACGCGATGAGCTGTGTGGTGCCTCCCGCGGGCATCGCGCGAATGCGACGCGCCACCTCGTAGCCGTCCATGCCCGGCATGCCGATGTCGAGCAGGACCGCGTCCGGCTCGAAGCGCTCGAACTGCTCGATCGCCTCGCGGCCGCTGCTGGCGGCAATCACCGTGGCGCCGAGCGACTGCAACAGCGTCTGGAGCGTGTCGGTCGCGTCCCGGTTGTCGTCCACCACGAGTACGCGAAGGTTCGCGAAGCCCTTGTGGTCCGGGTGGACGGCCTGGGGGTCCCGGCGCACCGCAATCAGCGGCAGGCGCACTTCGAAGGTGCTGCCGCTGCCGCGCCCTTCGCTCGAGGCCGTCACCGATCCGCCGTGGAGGGCAGCCAGGCTGCGGACGAGTGTCAGGCCGATCCCCAGCCCGCCCTGGGTGCGCCGGTCGGACCGCGACACCTGCGTGAACATGTCGAACACCGACGCCAGGTGGTCACGGTCGATGCCGATGCCGTTGTCGCGGACGGTGATGAACGCCGTGTGGCGGGTACGCCGGACGGCGACCTGAATGCTGCCGCCGGGATCGGTGTACTTCGCGGCGTTATTGAGCAGGTTGGCAAACACCTGCGTCAGCCGCACGCTGTCGCCCAGCACGGTCAGCGGCTCCTCGGGGATGTCGACCACGAGCCGGTGCTGCGAGGCTTCGATGACCGGCCGGCTGGTCTCGACCGCCGCCGCGACGATGTCCGCCAGATCGACCGGTTCGTGCTGCACCTCGATCAGCCCGCGAGTGATGCGGGAGACTTCGAGCAGATCGTCGACCAGACGCACGAGATGACCCGCCTGACGCTGCATCACCGCCACGGCGCGTTCAGCCACCGAATCCGTGAGGGCCGAGCGCTTCAGCAGCTCGACGCAGGTGAGCAGCGGCGATAACGGGTTGCGCAGTTCGTGACCGAGCGTGGCGAGGAACTCGTCCTTGCGCTGATCGGCGTCGCGCAATTCGGACAGCTGGCGCCGGATCTGGTACTGACGCTCGCGGGCGCGCAGCGCCGTGCGCACCGTGCTCACCAGCGTCGCGAGGCGGACCGGGCGCTCGAGGAGGGTTACGTTGCCGAGCGCCGAGACCGCGAGCGAGGCTTCGGCCGAATCCGCACCCGGACGCGTGAGCAGGAGGACGGGCAAATCGGACCATGGCGGCTGCTGCGAGAGCATCGTGGTCAGCTGCCGCGACTCGGTCGCGATGGCTTCCTCGGGCAGCAGCACGGCCGCGGCACCGCGCTGCACCTCGATCACCAGGGCGCGGATGCTCGAGCAGAGCTCGGTTTCAATGCCGGCGCGCCGCAGCACGTCCTGCGTGACGGTCCCGTCCTTGAGCGTCGGCGGCAGCAGCAACAGGCGGCGGTCGAGGCCAAGCCGATCTTCAGTCGTCATGGCTCCGGCCCGCCGGCCCTCCCTCGGCGTCGTACATCGGGACGCCGGTGAGCACCCCCCTGAACTCGGTGAGCGCCTTTCCGACCCGGATCTGACCGTCTTCGAGCTTGAACTCGCGAATCGTGCGCTCGTGGCGGCCGCCGCGCTTCTTCACGATCGAGACCGCCTGACGAATCTCGCCACGCACCTCGAAGAAGCGCATCAGGATGACGGCGTCGGCCAGATAGGTCGCGTCCACGGTGGCGATCATCGGCCCGCCCAGCAAGCCTTGATGCGCGCTCACGAGGATCGTCGCGACGTTGCGTTGGGAGAGATACGCGAGCAGCTCGTGCAGCTGAATCGCCAGGAACCGCTCGCCCGGCATCGCGTTGAGATAGCCGTTGAGGCTGTCGATGACGATGATCGCGGCATGTCGATCCTCGACGGCCGCCCGCACCTCGTGAATGAGCTCGCCCGGCGACAGCTCGGCGGGGTCCACGTAGCGAATCGTCACGCGACCGGCGTCCACGCCCTCGGCCAGCGGAATGTTCAGCTCCGCGGTTCGGATCAGCAGCGTCGACGGCGATTCATCGAAGGTGAACATCGCCGCCGTCTGCCCGCGGCGCGCCGCGGCCGCGACGAACTGTGCGGCGACCGTCGACTTGCCCGTGCCGGCCGAACCGACGATCAGCGTGCTCGTCCCCTGCTCGATGCCGCCGCCGATCAGCGTGTCGAGCGCGGGAATCTCACTCGGCAGTTTTGCCCGCGGCTGGACCTGGCGGTGTTCCGCCGCGACGAGGCGCGGAAACACGTGCAGTCCTCCGCGGCGAATCGTGTAGTCGTGGTAGCCCCCGCGGAACGCCACGCTCCGGTACTTGACGATGCGCAGGCGGCGCCGATCGGTCCCGTACTCGGGGTTGAGCTGCTCGAGGAGGACGACGGCATGCGCGATGCTCTGCACTTGCAGGTCGTGGTCCGACGCGGTCATGTCGTCGAGCAGCATCACGGTGCAGCCGCGCGCGGCAAAATACTGCTTGAGGGCGAGGATCTGCCGGCGATATCGCAAGGCGCTGCCGGCCAGCAGCCGCAGCTCCGAGAGCGAGTCGAACACGATGCAGGACGGGACCACCCGCTCCACGTCCGCGAGAATCTGTCGCGTGGTCGCCGCCAGCTCGAGCTCGGAGGGGTGGAACATCGTCGACTGCTCGTCCGGATCGAGCACGCCCTCGGTCGGCATCAGCTCACGGACGTTGACCCGGTCGAGCGACCAGCCGTGCGACGTGGCCACGCTGCGAAGCTCTTCCGTGGTCTCGGACAGCGTGACGTAGAGCACCGTTTCTCCACGTTCCGCCGCGGACAGGAGGAACTGCAGGGCCAGTGTGGTTTTTCCGGAGCCGGGAACGCCCTCCACGAGATACAGGCGGCGCCGCTGCAAGCCGCCACTGAGCACGTCGTCCAGCCCTTCGATTCCGGTGCTTACGATCTCGTCGGCATCCGACATCCATCACTCCTGAGTGACGTTGACGCAAGTCCTGCGCCGGGTTCCGGACGAGGCGGTTGGCGCCGCGATCAGGCGCCCTCGAGGACGCGGCCGAAGCCGCGGGCGCGGCCCGATCGACCGACCAGTCGCACGCTCGCCATCAGCGCGTGCGGCGTGCTCGAGACGACCGGTACCTTGCACCGTGCCTCGAGCGGCACGATCAGGTCGAGCGTCTTGAGGCCGCCGCACGAGATGAGCAGCGTATCAGCGCCCTTGGCCGCCGCGAAGGTCTCGGCGCTGAAGTCCATCACGCTGTTGTCGACGATGTCGCCGCCGGCGGGAATCTGCTCGTAGCCGAGGCCCCGCGCGGCGAGCACCTCGAACCCGTACTCCTCGAGGAAGGCCTTGAGCCGATCGGTCACCTCGACGTTGTAGGCCGTCGCCACCGCAATGCGCCTCGCCTTCGCGGCGCGGAGGCCTTCGACGATGCCTGTGCTCATCGTCGTCACCGGCACGCCGGTCGCCTGCTTCACGCGCGCGGTGAGGTCTTCATTGAACGCCCGTCCCTTGTAGAAAGTGAGCGACGTGCCCATCACCGAGATAGCGGTGGCGCCTTCGCGGACGAGCGACTCGGCGGCGGGAATCACCTTTGGGATGGCGGCATCGTAGCCGTCGGGCGTGAGCCGCTCGAGGCCGATGCCCCGCGAGAGGAACTTCACGCCGGTGGGATAGAGCCGCAGCGCTTCGGGCGGCACGGGATAGTCTTTCGGCGGGAAGATCAGGCCGAGTACCGGGTCGCCTGCCGCCAACACGCCGCCGCGAACGGTCGCTGCAGCCGCCGCGGCGCCGGCCATCGAGGACTTGAAGAAGTCGCGTCGCGTGTGTCTCGTCATCGATTGCTCCACCGGCTCCAGGGGCCCGATTCAGGGCGGTCTGAAGACCGCCCTCTACATCCGGTGTCTACGCCCGGGCGCTCGCGACCCGGGCGCCAGCCGGCACCGCCGCCTGCACGACCTCGTTGACGTCGGCCAGGTCCTCGATCGTCCAGCACAACCCGATGAGCCGCTCCACATCGTCGGCCGCCAGGTTGACCACGGCCTGATCGCGGAATTTGGCATCGAGCTGACGATCGCTCAGCGGCTTGTTGATGTTGCCGAGCGACTGCTCGACGAACAGAGACACGCGCCGCCCGTCGCGGAGCTCCACCTCGACGCCGGCTTGATCCTCGGTGACCGCCGGATCCGCGGTGGCCGTGGTCGCCTCGCGCACCCGCTTGATGTCGGGATCGTTGACCGCGGCATCCGTGTATTCCTGGACGCCGGCCTTGCCGCGCACCAGCCCGATGGCGGCGCCGTGATACACGGAAAACTTGCCCTGCAGCCCCTGGGTGATGCCCTGCTGGTTGCAGAGGTCGAGCACCAATGGCGCGACGCGCAGCCGCGCGGCCACGATGTCCGCCGGCGCAAACCCGTGCTGCTCGCGGAGCTGAACGGCGCCGTCGATCGTCGGATGAATGACGATGCCACACGGGTACGGCTTGTAGGTGTTCACCAGCAAGTCGAACTCGGTGCCGAGCCCCTTGGTCACGTTGGCCAGGTTGAACTTCGCGGCCGTGGTCACCGCCGGGAAGCCGCGCGGCCCTTCCAGGATGCGCGTGCCCGACGTGAACCCCGCCCGCGCGAGGAGCGCGGCGCCGTAGCCGTTCTGCGCGGCGCGGCCAGGGTGAAACGCCTTGCCCATCGACCCGAACATCTCGCGCACACCAGCGGCCTGCGTGCCGGCCAGGCCCAGGGCCCAGATCATCTGCGGCTCCGTGAGCCGCATCAGCTTGCCGATGGCCGCCGCCGCCCCAAACACGCCGGCAGTGCCGGTGATGTGCCAGCCGAGGTCGTAGTGCGTCGGGTAGACGCAGTTGGCAACGCGCGACGACGCCTCGAAGCCGTAGACGAACGCCTCCATGAAGTCGCGGCCACGCACGGGATTGACGCTGGCATAGGCGAAGAGTGCCGAGGCGATTGGCGATGTCGGATGGCAGTAGTTCTTGGGCGTCGTGTCGTCGTAGTCGTAGACGTGGGAGCTGATGCCGTTCATCAGCGACGCGTGCAGCGGGTCGAGCCGCTCGTCGCGGCCCAGCACGTTGGCCGTCGGTGCGCCCGAGAACGGCCGGAACGCCTGGAGGGCGGCGTCCACCGCCTCGTCGCGCGCGCCGCCCACGGCGCAGCCCATGAAGTTGACGAGCGACCGCCGCGCTTCGCGCAGCACCTCGCCTGGAATATCGCCCAGCTTTCCGTTGACGACGTACGACGCAAGAATCTTCGTTTCAGACATTGTGCGAGCGCTCCAGGGCGGTCTGAAGACCGCCCTCTACAACCCTTACGATGAGGCGGGTCTCAAGACCCGCGGCCACAAGATCTCGCTGCCCTACGGCGCCGGCTCTACCTTCAGCAGCGCGCCGGGGTTTTCGTCGGTGAGGAGATACAGGAGTCCGTCGGGCCCTTGCCGCACGTCACGGATGCGCTGCTTCAGTTCCCAGAGCAGGCTCTCGCGGCGAATCTCCTCCGTCTTCTCGTTGAACACGACGCGCTCGAGATGCCCGGTGTTCGGAATCTCGCCGACGCGCATCGCGCCGATCAGCAGATTGTTCTTCCACGCCGGAAACCGGTCACCGGTGTAGATGGCCATGCCGGACACCGCCATCGCCGGCATCCAGTAGACGAGCGGGGCTTCCATGCCTTCCTTTTCGAACTTGCCCTGCCATGGCCCTTCGTAAGACCGGCCCATGCTGACCACCGGCCAGCCGTAATTTTTCCCCGCCTTGATGATGTTGACCTCGTCGCCGCCGTTGGGGCCGTTCTCGCTGTTCCACAGCTGGCCCGACACGGGGTGGAGGATGAGCGCGAGCGAGTTGCGATGGCCCCAGCTGTAAATCTCCGGCTTGAACGCCGGATCCTTGACGAACGGATTGTCCTTCGGCACCGTGCCGTCGTCGTTGAGGCGCAGGATCTTGCCCTTGTGGATGTTCTTCTCCTGGCCCTGGGCGAAGTTGGCGCCGCCGCCGGAGCCCGTGGTCATGTAGAGGAAGCCGTCGCGGCCGAAGACCATGCGCGATGCCGACCCGCCGGCACCGTCCCACCACGGCTCGGCGACGAACAGTTCCTTGACGTCCGTGAGGGCCATGCCCTCGAGCCGGCCGCGCGCGAGCGCGGTGGCGATCATGCCGTCCGCGCGCCCCTTGTTGTAGGTGAGATAGACGAGGTGGTTCTCGGCGAAGCGCGGGTGCAGAACGACGTCCATCAGCCCCGACAGCCGCTGCGCCTTCACCATCGGCACGCCGCTGATCGGCGTCGGGTCGAGCACGCCGTTCTTCAGCAGGCGCAGCCGGCCGGGCCGCTCGGTGATGAGCATGCTGCCGTCGGGAAGCCAGGCGAGGCTCCACGGGTTGGCGAGGCCGCCGGCGACGATCGACACCTTGATCTTGTGCTGCTCCGCCGTGTCGAGCACCCACGGCCCGTCGCCGAGGGGAGCGCGCGGCACGCCGATCGGCGCGGCGCCGCCACGCTGTGTCCAGACCTCGGTCGCCGCTGACACCATCAGCGCCACCACGACGCCGGCCTGCACCAGCGTGGAGACGATCGCCTTCACGTGTCTGGAGTTCATCGTCTGCGATCCCCGCTCAGCGAATGGCGATGGGGTTGCCCGGTGAGCCCGTCGCGCCCTTGAACTTCAACGGCGCGAAGATGTACGCGAACTCGTAGACGCCGTCGCGCGCGAGCTCTTCGGTGGCCAGGTTCTCGTGCAGGTAGATGCCGTTCTTCGCCAGGAGCAGCTGGTGCACCGGCGCGGTGAGGTTGGGATCGGGGTTGGGGAACGCCTCGACCCCCCAGTTGTCGGACCCCACCACCACGACTTCCTTGCTGGCGAGCCACTCGCCGGCTGGCACACCGATGCCCGGCGAATTGGCGTTGAACGCGGCGTTGTCCTTCATCCACAGCGAGCCCCAGCCGGTGTGGATGAGCACGACGTCGCCCGGGTGGATCTCGACCTTCTCGCGCTGCAGCGCGCCGGTGAGGTCGGCAACGCTGATCGCATAGGGCGACTGCAGCCGCGGGACGCCTTTGTACTTCGCCACGTCGATCAGCACGCCGCGCGTGACGATCGCACCGACGTTCTCGACGCCGAGCTTCTTCAAGCCGTCGGGCGTCGCGAAGTCCGACTTCCTGTTGCCGTTGTAGAACAGCTCGCCGATGCCCAGATGACCCAGGCCGTCGAACTGCGTGCCAATCTGCGTCAGTTCGCCGCTGATGATGTCGTCGTGATAGTTCGCCTGGTTCTTGCCCGGCATCTGGAAGGCGTAGGGCACCTTCAGGCTGTAGTGGCGCGTCCCGTAGAGCGGCATCCCCGCTTCGTAGGTCCGTCCCAGCTGATACACCTTGCCCGCCGTGATCATCGACCTGGCGTCGAGCACCTTGGCCGGCGTCAGGCGGTTGGCGGCGCCGCGCTGGTCCGCGGCGCCCCATCGCGACGGGTACCACTTGTCGGTCTGACCCTGCGTGACCGTGCTGGCAAAGGCGCCGACGAGAAACGCCGCGACCGCGACCGCCGTGATCTTCGTCGTGCTCTTGATCATGCGCACTCCAGGGGCGGGTCTGAAGACCCGCGGCCACGTTCTTGACGTAGAGGGCGGTCTTCAGACCGCCCTCCCACGCCCTAAGCCTTATCGATCTTTTCGAAGACTTCCTTCGCGGCGCGGAACGAATCTACGCCGGCCGGCACGCCCGCGTAGATCGCCACCTGCATGAAGATCTCGCGGATCTCGTCGCGGCTGACGCCGTTCTTCAGCGCGCCGGCGATGTGCAGCCGCAGTTCGTGCGGGCGGTTGAGGCAGCTGATCATCGCCAGGTTGAGCATGCTGCGCTGCTTCTTGTCGAGCCCGGGACGGCCCCACACCGCGCCCCAGCAGTACTCCGTCACCAGTTCCTGCATGGGCATGTTGAAGTCGTCGGCGGCCTTGAACGCCGCGTCCACGAATTCCTTGCCCAGCACCGAACTCCGAATCTCGCGTCCCAGCTCGAACGTTGCCTTGTCCATTTTCTGAATTCTCCTGACCTTATCCCTTGATCTCGACGCCGGCCCACTCCTCCACCACCTTCGCAATCGAGGTGAAGTCGGAGTCGGCCCCGAATCTCGCGTTGGTGATCGCCAGCATCTGACGCACCGCCGCACCCGCCACCATCGGCACACCGAGCGCCTCGGCCTCTTCGAGGCACAGGCGCACGTCCTTGTACGACAGGCCGGTGGCAAACCCGAAATCGAACGTGCGCGTCAGGATTGCCTTCGGAAACTTGTCCTGCGAGGCGCTGTTGCGGCCGCTGCCCGCGTTGATGATGTCGATGAGCACTTTGGCGTCGAGGCCGGCCTTGACGCCCATCACCACCGCCTCCGACGTCAGCACGATGGCCGACGCCGCCAGCAGGTTGTTGGCGAGCTTGGCGATCTGGGCCAGACCCGGCATCTCGCCCACGTGGAAGGTCTTGCCGAACACCTTCAGCAGCGGGTCGACCTGGTCGAACACCGCTTTCGGACACGACACCATCACGGCGAGCGTGCCCTTGGTGGCGCCCGTGATGCCGCCGCTCACCGGCGAGTCCACCCAGGCCACACCCTTCTCGGCGGCGGCCTTGGCCACGACTTTGGCGACGCTCGGGCCAGTGGTCGAGAGGTCGATCATGGTCTTCACCGCCGTGCCCTTCAGGACACCGTCGATCGCCACGGTCTGCAGTACCGGCGGCGTCGGCAGGCTGAGGAAGACGACCTCAGCCTTCGACGCAACCTCCGCGGGCGACGACGCGATCACGGCGCCGCGATCCGCCAGCGGCTTCACGACCGCCGCGTTGGTGTCGAAGATCACCAGCGAGTGCCCGGCATCGAGCAGCCGCGACGCCATCGGACCGCCCATGCGGCCGACTCCTACGAAACCTAACGTCTCCATGAATCTCCTAGTCGCTTGTGGCTTCGGGCTCCCGGCTCCCGGCCCGCCAAAAGCCTCTGTTGAAACTACCGCTGGATAAAGGGGTTGGGAACGTCGGTCGCGGTCGAGATCCAGACGCTCTTCACCTGCATGTATTCCTTGATCATCTCCTGACCGCTTTCGCGGCCAAGACCCGAACGCTTGTAGCCGCCAAACGGCGACAGGTAGCTGACGGCGCGGTAGGTGTTCACCCACACGGTCCCGGCCTGCAGCCGCTCCGCCATCACCAGCGCGCGACGGATGTTCTGCGTCCAGACGCCGGCAGCCAGTCCGTAGACGACGTCGTTGCCGATCGCAAGCGCCTCGTCGTCGTCCTTGAACGGAATCACCGACAGCACCGGGCCGAACACTTCCTCCTGGGCAATGCGCATCGAGTTGTTCACGCCCGAGAAGATCGTCGGCTCCACGAACCAGCCGTCGCCGCACTCGGGCCGCGTGGCGCGGCTGCCGCCGAGCTCGGTGCGCGCGCCTTCGCCCTTGGCAATGTCGATGTACTTCAGAATCTTCTCGAGCTGCGGCTGGTTGGTGACCGGACCGATCTGCGTGTCCCGGTCCATCGGGTTGCCCATGCGCGCGGTCTTCGCAAAGGCGACCAGCTTCTCGAGGAACTGATCGTGCACGCTTTCCTGCACGAGCAGCCGCGATCCCGCGATGCAGGTCTGACCGGTGGCGGCGAAGATCCCCGAGATGACGCCCTTCATCGCGTTGTCGAGATCGGCATCGGCAAACACGATGTTGGGCGACTTGCCGCCGAGCTCCATCGAGACGTGCTTGAGGCCCCGCGCCGCGGCCTCGTAAACGCGCTGCCCGGTGAGATCCGAGCCGGTGAACGCCACTTTGGCCACGAGCGGGTGCTCGACCAGCGGCGACCCGACGTCGGGGCCGAAGCCGGTGACGACGTTGACGACGCCCGGCGGGAAACCCGCCTCCTGGACCAGCTTCATGAACTCGAGCGCCGAGGCCGACGTGAACTCCGACGGCTTGATCACCACGGTGTTGCCCGCGGCCAGCGCCGGGGCGAGCTTCCACGTCGTGAGCAGCAGCGGCGAGTTCCACGGCACGATGGCGGCGACGACGCCCAGCGGCTCGTAGCGCGTGAAGTTGAAGATGTCGGGCTTGTCGGCGGGCAGGACGGCGCCCTCGACCTTGTCGGCGAGACCACCGTAGTAGTGGTACCACTGCGCCATGTAAGCGCACTGCGCGCTCATCTCGGCATAGAGCTTGCCGTTGTCGCGCACCTCGATCGCGGCCAGGTGCGCCGACCGCTCGGTGATCAGGTCGCCCAGCCGCCGCAACAGCGCACCCCGCTTCGAGGCGGTGAGTTTGGGCCACTCGCCGCTCGTCAGGGCCCGGTGCGCCGCGCGGACCGCCCGGTCCACGTCGTCCGGCGTCCCGCGCGGAATGAGCGCCCACGGTTTCCCGAGGAAGGGGTCGTCGGATTCGAACACGTCGCGGCGGGCGGCATCGGTCCACTGCCCGTCGATGAACATCTGAAAACTGGTGAGGGATTCCGTAGCAGGCACGACCCATCTTTGTACGTTGGGCGTTCTGGAATGGTCAACGCCCAAACCGGGTCAGGTGGGCAGGTGGGCAGGGGGGCAGGACACTTGACAACATTTTAGTTTGATATAAAATATCGCCCGTGGTCTTCGACCCGGTGCTCCTGTCGGCAATTGCCTCACCCCGGCGGCGGGAGATTCTCCGGCTGCTCTGGAACGAGGAACTGGCGGCGGGCGCCATCAACGCCGCCTTTCCGGACGTCACCTTTGGCGCCGTGTCGCTGCAGCTGCGCGCCCTGACGAAGGCGGGGCTCGTGAGCGTCCGGCCTCAAGGCCGGCACCGCTACTACCGGGTCCACCGCGAGCGGCTCGGCCCGGTCGGCGAACTGCTCGAGCAGATGTGGGCCGACGCCTTGTGGACACTGAAGGTGCAGGCGGAATTCGAAAGCACGCGGCGGGGTCCCCGCCCACGCCGGCAATAGGAGACGCAGTGATCATGGCCACCCAGCCGATGCCCCATCGCCTCGAGCGCACCGTCCTCATCCACGCCACGCGCGACGTGGTCTTCAGCTACTTCACCGACACGGCCCGCTGGGCCCGCTGGTGGGGCAAGGGCTCGACGATCGAGCCGCGCACCGGCGGTGCGGTGTTAATCGTCCATCCAGGCGGCGTTCAGGTGGCCGGTGAAATTCTCGAGATCGAGCCGCCGGCGCGCCTCGTCTTCACCTACGGCTACGTGAGCGGGACACCCATGCCGGTGGGCGCCTCCGTGGTCACGTTGCACCTCGAAGACGATCGGGAGGGCACGCGCCTCAACCTGTTGCACGTCTTCGACGACGAGAAGGTGCGCGACGAGATGGTGCAGGGCTGGCGCTATCAGCTGGCGCTCTTCGGCAATCTGGTTGCCGACGACGCCAACGCTGGCGCCAGCGGCGCGGTGGACGGCTGGTTTGCGGCGTGGTCCGAACCCGACGCGGCCAGGCGCGAAGCCCTGCTCGATCGTCTGGCCACGGAGGAAGTGCGCTTCAAGGATCGGTTCAGTCTGATCGACGGCATGTCGGACCTGCGTCCGCATCTGGCGGCCGTTCACCGATTCATGCCTGGAATGCGCATCGAGCGGGAGGGCGACGTTCGCCACTGCCAGGGCACGGTGCTGGCCGACTGGGTCGCGCGCGGCACCGACGGGCAGGAGCGCGGCCGCGGCACCAACGTGTTCGCCATCGGCCACCACGGCCGCATCGAAGCGGTGACCGGTTTCTGGGCCCCACCAAAGACGCAGAGCTAGCGGTTTCTGCGCCTGAGCGTCCGCGATACGGCGACACAGGGCGCATTTCCTCGGCGGTAGACGCGGCACGACGCTGGCAACGGCGAGGCTACAATGAGCCTCGTGACCGGCAGCGGCGACCCCCACACGCGCCCCGGCGTGAAGCTCACCTACGACGACTTCGTGCTATTCCCCGACGACGGGCAGCGGCACGAGCTCATCGACGGGGAGCACTACGTGACGCCGTCACCCAACCTGAAACACCAGGCGATTTCGCGAAACATCCTTACCTCGATCGGGTTCTACCTCCGCAATCACCCGGTTGGCAGGATCTACGCGGCGCCGCTCGACGTGGTGTTCAGCCACTTCGACGTGGTGGAACCGGATCTGCTGTTCGTGGCCGAAACCCGACGCGAGGTTCTGACCGCGGCCAACGTCCAGGGCGCCCCGGACCTCGTCGTGGAAATCGGCTCGCCGAGCACGCGACGGCGCGACGAGAAGCTCAAGCACCGGCTGTACGAACGATTCGGGGTCTCCGAGTACTGGGTCGTCGATCCAGATATCGACGTGATCGCTGTCTACCGGTTGATGGACGGCGAGTACCTTCGCGCCCAGGAGCTGTCGTTCGATCGCGGCGACGTAATTACCACGCCGCTCCTCCCGGGTCTTGAGATCCCACTCGCCGTCGTCTTCGCGGACTGACCCTCGAGACCTTACACGTTGACGCCGTCGGTCCCGGTGCCGGCGAGATGGAAGCGCGCGAAGCGCATCATCTGCCGGATGACTTCGCGGGTTTCGAGCGTGTCGTGGAACAGCTCGAAGGCGTGCGGCGCGGCGGCAAAGTTCACGCAGCTGATCGGCCGGTTGGCGGCCAGCATCGCCGCGACGAAGCGGTCCGCCGCGTGGTTCAACCCCGGGTCCTGTTCCTGCCCGGCGCGCGCGATCAGGATCGGCAGGTCGGCCGGCAGGTCCTCCACGCCGAAGGCGCCGGGATTGGTGAACCCCCACTGTTTGGCGGCATCCGCGATGTGCGTGGCGCCGTCGAGATCGACGAGATACGCGCAGCTGAACATCGCGCACTGGAACGACCCGCGCGGCGCCAGCGCCAGCGCGGCCAGGGCGAGCGGCCCATTGCCCGACAGGCCCCAGAGCGCCAGTCGTTCGCCGTCGATCCCCAGTTCGGCTGCGTGCTCCCGGACGTGGCGAAGAACGGCATCGAGGTCTTCGGCCGGCCGTGCGTTGCCGTAGGTCACGGCCACCATGCCGAACGAGGCGACCAGGCGCGCCCACGACGTGGACATGGCCATGTCCTTGAACCGGCACCCGAGCAGCTTCTCGTAGCCGGGATCCGGGTAGCCAGCGACGAGCACAATCGCCGGGAGCGCGATGGGCGACGTCCGCACGGGCGCGTAGAGGTCCAGCGTGAGTGGCCCGGTCTCGGCCTGCGCGTACTCGATGCCCGCGACGACGGTCACCTGGTCGGGTTCGGGCGGCGGGTAGACCATCGGAATCTCGCGGAGATGACGGCGGGGTGGATCCTCAGACATCGAAGCCTCCGAGAGCGTCGGAAAACACGAAAGCCGTCGGGCAGGACCTGCCTCGACGGCTTTGACCGGCCGGCGAAGCCGGCCCTGTGGGAAGTCTACGTACCGGACTGCCCGCTGTCCAGCGCGGCCGGGCGCAGCCTCGGCATCGAGCCTACGACGGCTGTGCTTCGACCAGCGCCGCGACGTCGGCGTCGATCTGCTCGGGGGTGGTGGACGAACCGTAGCGCTCCACCACCTCGCCGCGCGAGTTCACCAGGAACTTGGTGAAGTTCCACTTGATGCCTTTGGTGCCGAGCGCGCCCGGCCGTTCGTTCTTGAGGTGCTCGAACAGCGGATGGGCCTGCGCGCCGTTGACGTCGATCTTGGCGAACATCGGGAACGTGACGTCGTAGCGGGTGCTGCAGAACGTCGCGATGTCGTCGGCCGACCCCGGCTCCTGCCCCCCGAACTGATTGCACGGAAAGCCGAGTACCTCGAAGCCGCGATCCCGGTACTTGCGGTGCAGCGCCTCGAGGCCCGCGTACTGCGGCGTGTAGCCGCATGCGCTGGCGACGTTGACGATGAGCAGCGGCTTGCCGCGGTAGTCGGCCATGGGCCGCGTCTCGCCCCGCAGCGTCGTCACGTTGAAGTCGTAAACGCTTGCCATCAGAACCCCACTCGGAGGCCCACGCGCATCGCCAGCGGCGGCTGCACCGCCGACACCGTGCGGAACTCCGGACCGGTCACCACGTACTCCTCAGCCTCGATCGTCGCGTTGGTCAGATTGTAGGCCTCAAAGACCAGGCCCACACGCTGGCGGCCGAAGGTCAGGTCCTTTTCGACCTTGGCATCGAGCGTGAACATGTAGGTGAAGCGCTGAGCCCCGCGCGGAATCGCCATCACCAGGTCGCGGCCCTGCAGGAACGCGTCGGTGAGCACCATGCGGGAGAAGGGCAAGCCGTCCTGGTAGCGCGCCACCATCCCGAGGCGTACGTCGCCGGGCGCGCGATAACCGCCCGACATCTTGATCACGAAGGCACGATCGAAGTACGAGCGGCCGTCGCCAGACGTGAGCGCATTGGGCGTGAGGAACGCCTCGCCGAGAACACCCTGGTCGTTCTCGTTCGACAGGAACCCCCGGTTCATGCCGGTGCTCTCGATCCGGTAGGCGGAGCCGCCGAAGCGGAAGAAATACCGCCGCTTGAACTCACGGTCCACGGTAATGTCGACGCCCTGATAGAGCGACGTGAGCCCGTCGGGATTGGTCAAGGTGTAGCGATCGCGGCCGAGCATGTCCGGCGTGCGGCCGTACAGGCGCAGCGTCTGCATCGTGGTGCCGCCGTCCACGTCGATGCCGGCGTCCGGCACGTCGAGCACGAGGTAGTCCGAGAGCGGAATGCCGGTGTTCACGAGCGCGGCGGCGTTGTGCTCGCGCCGGTCCACTCCGGTCATGCGCATGCGCCACGCCCCGAGCACGTGCTCGGCGCCAATGAAGAACTCCGACACGTAGGGCGCGCTGAAGTCGGGATCGATCAGGCTCGCCACGCCGCCAGCGCAGCAGGAGCCGACATGGGCCACCGGCGTGAGCTCGGACGGCGTGAACTGCAGGTCGTTGTTGCGATCGTCCCACCGCGACACGGTGCCCGTGGGCCCCTGCGGATCGCCGACGCCGAGGTACTCGAGCGGCAAACGGTTGCGATACCACGAGTAGCCGGCCGTCACCGCCAGCGGGCTGTTCTCGCGTGGCACCCAGCGCAGCACCCCGCGCGGCAGGAGGCTGGCCCACGTGATGCCGTTGGCCGCGCCCTCGGCCGAGCCCGAGTCGAGGTCGAATCGCACCCCCAGGTTGAGCGTGGCCTTCGGGGAGAGCTCCCAGCGGTCGGCGGCATGGGCGCTCACGCCCGTGGACCCCCACTGCGACTCGACCCCTTTGTAGCGGATGTCCCACACCCGTGCCGGCCGGCCGTCCACGAGTTCACCGAACGCCGGCTGGAAGATGGCCTTGTTGGTGACGCCTGTCCCGCTGATCGACCCGCCGATACGGAGTTGATGAGTGCGGCCCACCCACGACCCGGGCGCAGGCGCCATCGACGCTGCCAGCGTCCAGCGCTGGCTGCTGGTGTTGGCGTAGTCGGCGTAAGCCAGCGGCGAACCGTCGAGCAGCCGCTCGATGTTGGCCGCCGGCGCCCCGATGTCCACCTCGGGGTCGTTCGACACCCGCTGGAAACCGCCGGACAGCGCGAACAGCGCGCCGTTCCGCAGCCGCTCCACCGCAGCCTGTCCCAGCACCGTGCCGCCACGCTCGTCGATGTCGCGGTTGGCGAAGCGGGCGCGCCCGTCGAACGGCCGCGTCACCCGGCTGAGGGCGGTCGTGATTCGCAGTTCGCCATCGGCCCCGGCGGCGCCGACCACGTGGCCGTAAAGGGACGCAACGTGATTGGGCAGGACGATCGGATCGTCGCGCTCGAAGCGCTCGCCATGGGTGCCGCGAACCGAGGCAAAGAGGCCGGTCCGCGACGCCACCGGTCCGCTCACCGACAACCCGCCGTCCGTCCAGTGGTCGTATCGGCCCAATGCCGCCGGCACGCCGGCGGGCGGGTCCGGTTGCCACGAACCGGGCGTGACGAACACCTCGCCGCTCCCCGACCAGATCTCACCCGGGCGCCGCGGCACGAGCGTGATCACCGGGCCGGGACCCGCCGCGTCAGCGGTGAGACGCGCGGTCTCGACCTGGACCGCCTCGAACAGCCCGAGGTCTGGATAGACGGCCGGCGCGCCTCCGCTCCGGGGATCGGTGACGTCGAGGCCGTCCAGGTGAAACAGCGTCTGGTTCCACGAGGGCCCCGACCCGCCAAGCTTCGCCGGTCGCGCGCTCCACAGACCGCCGTTGTCCATGCGATCGGTGATGACGAACGGGTGGGCGGTGTCGAGCAGCGACCACACCGTGCGTCCGCTCGGAAGGTCGGCGAGCCACTCTGGCCCGAGGCTGGTCTGGTAGGTGGTTTCGTAGCGGCTCTCGACAGAGATCGTGGAGCCACCCATGCCCGCCTCCGGCATCAAACGCACGGCGAGGCGCCGCTCGGTGCCGGGCGCCAGCTCGTGCGTCTGCTCGGCTGGCCGATAGCCCGCGAGCTCGACGCGCACGCGGTGGGCTCCGGCCGTCATCGGCAGTACGACGGTGGGCCGATCGACAATGACCGTCGCCGAGCGAGTCGCGCCGGCGCCAGCTGGCGTCACCTCGACGCGTGCGCCGGCTGCGGGCGCGCCGTCGGGAAGTGTGACCGTGAGGGTCAGCGTGGCCTTGCCGGCCTGCGCAGCGGCAGCTGCCGCACACGCCACCAGCGCGACCAGCGCGCAGATTGTGACGCGGCGCCAGGAGGACATTCAGCCCGCTCGATTCTCCCCTTCGGCGGCCGCTCGTGTCCAGCGACGTATGATGTGTGGCGCATGACGCAGCGCGCATCGCTCGCGGCGATTTTGGTGCTCGCCTGCACGACCTCCACCACGGTCCATGCGCAGACCGCCACGACGCCAGGTGAACCGGATCCGTTCACCCACATCTTTCACAACCTTTGGCTCGACGCGAAGCGGCTGCCATCCATCGATACGGCCATCACGCTCGGCATCGGTGGCGGACTCGCGCTGGCCGTGTATCCGGCCGACGACACCGTGACCGAACGGGCCACCGCGGGCGGGCCACGACCGTTCTATGAAGTGGGCAGCACGCTCGGTGACGGCTGGGTGCAGGTGGGCTTCGCGGTCGGCACCTACGCCACCGGCCTGATCGCGCACGAGAAATCCGCCACCCACTTAGGCTCGGATCTCATCCGCGCGCAGATGATCAACGTGGTCGTCACGCAGGGTGTGAAGTTCGCGGTCAGACGCGAGCGGCCCGGCGACCCGGCGGGCAGCTCTTATTCCTTTCCTTCCGGTCACACGTCGAGCACGTTTGCCACGGCCGCCGTGGTGTGGCGCCATTTCGGTTGGAAAGCGGGCGTCCCGGCATCGGCGGTGGGCGTGTGGGTGGGGGCCGGCCGCGTCCAGCTGGGCCGTCATTTCCTGAGCGACGTGGTGTTCGGCGCCGCGGTGGGCACCATGTCGGGCCGCACGGTCACGATCGGCCACGGCCGGAAACAGGTCGCGGTGTCCCCCGCCGCCGTGCCCGGCGGAGCGGCCATCAACTTCACGCTCATAGAACGCTGAGGCACGGTCGCTCGATCTAAGATGTCCCCACCACGGAGGAATCAATGAAAAGACAGCTCGTGCTTGGCGTCCTGATGGCGATGGGCGTTGTGGCGATTGGCAAGGCCGCGTGGCAGCAGCCCGCGGGCGGCGGCCAGCCGGCGGCTCGCGTCATCGAGGTCGACAAGCTGAGGGACAACCTCTACGTGATGCGCGGCACCGGCGGCGGCGGGAACAGCGCCGTGTTCATCACCACCACCGGCGTCGTGGTCGTCGACACCAAGAACCCCGGCTGGGGCCAGCCGCTCATCGACGAGATCAAGCGCCTCACCCCCAAGCCGGTCACGATGATCATCAACACCCACACGCACGGTGACCACGTGAGCGGCAACGTCGAGTTCCCGGCCACGGTGGAAGTGGTGACGCAGGAGAACACCGCGAAGAACATGCAGGAGATGCGCGGCCCCACCGGCATCGCCCCGCCGGCCGGCGGAGCGGTCAACATCTTCAAGCAGAACAACGGCCGCGGCCTGCCCAAGAAGACCTTCAAAGACGACATGACGATCGGCAAGGACGCCGACCGCATCGAGCTCTATTACTTCGGCAGAGGCCATACGAATGGCGACGCGTTCGTCGTCTTCCCCGCGCTGCGGATCATGCATGCCGGCGACATCTTCTCCGGCAAGAACATCCCGCTGCTCGACGCCGTCAACGGCGGCAGCGGCGTGGAGATCGGCAAGACGCTCGACCGTGCCGCCAAGAAGGTGAAGAACAAGGTGGACACCATCATCACCGGCCACAGCACCGTGATGAACATGGCAGACCTGCAGGAGTACGCGGCGTTCAACGACGACTTCCGCGACACCGTGCAGGCCGGAAAGAAGTCCGGCAAGACAGTGGACCAGGTCTTTGCCGCCTACAAGATTCCCGAGAAGTACAAGGGCTACGCGCCGCCGGCCGAAGCGCGCCTCAAGGCCAACATCCAGATCGTGTTCGACGAGACGAAATAGGGCGGGTGGGGCGGGTAAGGCAGGTAGGGCGGGTAGGAATTCCTACCGGTCCCACCTGTCCTACCAGTCCTACCTGTCCTACGACCCCGCTGCCTCGATATCCGGCTGTTCCCGGCTGATGCGGATGCACGCCGCGAAATGGCCTGGCTTGATCTCTTGCAGCACCGGATCGACCTCGCGGCAGGCCGCCACCGCATAGGGGCAGCGGGTGTGAAAGCGGCAGCCGGCCGGCGGATTGATCGGTGACGGCACGTCGCCCTCGAGCACGATACGGGTGCGGCGGGCCTCGACGGCCGGATCCGGCACCGGCACGGCGGAGACGAGTGCGCGCGTGTAGGGCATCAGCGGCGCGTCGCACACGTCGCGCGCCGGCCCCATCTCGACGATCCGGCCCAGATACATCACGGCGACGCGATCGGACGTGTGGCGGATGGCCCGCAGATCGTGCGAGATGAACAGGTAGGTCAGGCCGCGCTCGGCCTGCAGCCGCTCGATCAGGTTGATGATCTGCGCCTGAATCGACACGTCGAGCGCGGAAATCGGCTCGTCGGCCACGATGAAATCGGGGTTGGACGCGAGCGCGCGGGCAATGCCGATGCGCTGCTGCTGGCCGCCGGAGAACTCGTGCGGATAGCGGTTGATGAAGCGTTCGCTGAGCCCGACGACCGCCATCAACTCGCGAATGCGGTCGCGGCGGTCGCGCCCCTCCACCAACCCGAACGTGCGCAGAGGCTCGGCGACGATCTGGCCCACGGTCATGCGGGGATCCAGCGACGCGTACGGATCCTGGAAGATCATCTGCATGTGGCGGCGCTGCTGCCGCAGTGGCTCGGGGGCAAGCGCGGTCACGTCCACGTCGCCGAACGTCACGCGCCCGGCGGTCAGCTCGACCAGGCGTAGCAGGGCGCGGCCGAAGGTCGTCTTGCCGCAGCCCGACTCCCCGACCAGCCCCAGCGTCTCGCCGCGCGCGATCTCGAGCGAGACGCCATCGACACTGCGCACGACGCGGCCCCGCTCGGGGCGGCCGGCCATGCGGGCCCAGAGCGAGCCGCCGCCGAGATCGAAATGCACTTGCAGGTTCTGCGCCGAGACGAGCGGCGTCATGCGGAGCGGCCGTCGTAAACGTCGTGCGCGAAGTGGCAGAGCGAGTGGTGACCCGGCGCCAGCTCGACGAACGGCGGGAACTGCTGCCGGCACACGTCGGCGGCGCGACTGCAACGCGGCGCAAAGGGACAACCGGGCGGCAGGTGGGCCACGTCGGGCGGCGATCCGGGAATCTGATACAACGGCGCGCCGGGCTCGGCGGCCGGGTTCGGCACCGAGTGCAGGAGGCCCTGGGTGTACGGGTTGCCGGGCCGCGCGAAGAGCTCCGGTGTCGAGGCCGTCTCGAACACCGTTCCCGCGTACATCACCACCACCCGGTCGGTCATGCCGGCCACGATCCCGAGGTCGTGCGTGATGAGGATGACCGCGGACCCGGTGGCGGCGCGTGAGGCGCGAATGAGCTCGAGGATCTGCGCCTGAATCGTCACGTCGAGCGCGGTCGTCGGCTCGTCGGCGATGAGCAGATCCGGGCCGCAGGCCAACGCGATCGCGATCATCACCCGCTGCCGCATCCCGCCGGAGAACTGATGGGGGTAGTCGTCGGCGCGGCGGCGCGCGTCGGGGATACCGACCCGCTCGAGCATGGCAATCGCGTGGGCGCGGGCGTCGGCCTTCGAATGACGCAAGTGCAGGCGGGTGACCTCTTCGATCTGGGCCGCGACCCGCATGAACGGGTTCAGCGACGTCATCGGGTCCTGGAAGATCATCGCCACCCGGCGGCCGCGGATCCGCCGCATCGAATCGTGGTCGAGCGCCAGCAGTTCGTGCCCGTCGAAGATGATCTGCCCCGAGACGATGCGCCCGGGCGGCGACGGGATGAGGCGCATGATCGACAGGCTCATCACCGACTTGCCCGATCCGGACTCGCCGACGATGCCGAGCGTTTCGCCGCGCTGCACGTCGAAGCCGACGCCGTCGACCGCCTTGACGGTGCGGCCTTCCTCGTCGAACCACGTGCGCAGGTCCCTGACCGAGAGCAGCGGCGTCATGGGCCTACGGCGAGCGCCGTCCCCGCGGGTCGAAGGCGTCACGCAGGCCGTCGCCGAGGAAGTTCAAGGCCAGCAGCGTCACCGCCATCGTGATGCCGGGGCACAGGAGCTGCCACGGGAACACCGCGATCGTCTGCACTCCATCCGCGGCGAGGCTGCCCCACGAGGCGAGCGGCGCCTGCACCCCCAGCCCCAGGAACGACAGAAACGCTTCGAGCAGCATCACCGACGGAATGGTCAGGGTGGCGTAGACGATCACCGGGCCGAGCGCATTCGGGACGAGATGCCGCGCGATGACGGCGACCGGCCTGACGCCGTTGGCCCGCGCCGCGAGCACGAACTCCTGGTTCTTGAGCGAGATGACCTGCCCGCGCACGATGCGCGCCATCGTCAGCCACGAGACGCTGCCCAGTGCGACGAACAGCAGCACGAGCTGCGCGAGCGGCGAGCGGCTGCCGAAGAACGCGAGCAGGACGATCACGATCATCATGTACGGGATGGCATACAGCACATCCACGATGCGCATCAGCACCTCGTCGGCGCGCCCCCCGAGGTACCCCGCCGTGGCGCCGTAGGCCGTGCCGAGGACCAGCGACACCAGCGTCGAGATGAGCCCCACCATCAGCGAGATGCGGCCGCCGAGGAGCACGCGGGCCAGCAGATCGCGTCCGGCGATGTCGGTCCCCATCGGATGCAGCGCCGACCACGACCCGCCGGGGCCGCGAAACGGGGCGAAGGACCGCACCAGCGCCCGATCGGTCGGGATGAGGTCGTAGGTGTAGCCGGTCGAGACTTCGATGATCGGCGGTCCAATCAGCGAGGCCGCCACCATTGCCGCCACCACCGCCAGCGACGCGACGGCGGCCCGGTTGCGGCGGACCCGTTTCCACGCGTCGCTCCAGAGGGACGTTCCCTGAATCGGCTCGTCAGCCGCGGCGGTGGGCCGCGTCTCGGTCCGCATGTCAGTAGCGCACGCGGGGGTCGAGCAGTCCGTACGCGACATCCACGACCAGGTTCAGCACCAGGATCGTGATCGACGTGAAGGCGACGATGCCGATGATGAGCGGTTCGTCACGATTGAGGTTCGCATTGATGAAGTAGTTGCCCAGGCCCGGCAGCGCGAAGATGCGCTCGACGACCACGGTGCCGGTGAGGAGCATCGCCAGGGCCGGACCGGAGAACGACAACACCGGCAGCAGCCCGCCGCGCATGGCGTGCCCGAGCAGCACTCGCCACTCCGGCAGCCCCTTCGCGCGGGCCGTGCGGATGTAGTTCGAGCGCAGCACCTCGAGCATGCCCGCCCGGATGAGGCGGGCGATGTAGGCGACGTAGATCGCGGACAACGTGACGGTGGGCAGCACCAGGTGCGCGCCAAAGCCCTCCCACCGCGCCGGAGGGAGGACGAACCACGTGAGGGCGAGCCAGAGTACCAGCGTCGGACCGAGCACGAAGCTCGGGACCGAGAGGCCGATCATCGCCATCGCCATCGACAGGTGATCGGGCGCGGCGTTCTGCCGAACCGCGGCGAACGTGCCGGCAGGAATGCCGATCAGCAGGGCCAGCAGATAGGCTAGGCCGCCGAGCGCCGCGGACACGGGCACGGCCGAAGACAGGATCGAGTTCACCGACGTGCCGGCATAGCGCAGCGACACGCCGAAGTCCCCCTGGACGACGTTGCCCAGCATGCGGCCGTACTGCACGTACCACGGCCGGTCGAGCCCGTACTTCTCCCGGAGGTTGCGCTCGATGGCTGGGGGCAGCGGCTTTTCGCCGGTGTAGAAGTTGCCCGGCGCGAGACGGATGAGGCCCCAGGTGATCGAGACCACCGCGAGCACCATCGGCAGGGTGACGAGCAGGCGCCGCAGGATGAAACGGCGCATCAACGGCGCGCCTGCTCTGAGCCGGTGCCCGTGGGGGCCTCCCAGCGCGCCGGATCGTGCTCGATGGCCACGAACTTCCAGGGGTGCGCCATGAGCGGGTTGTCGTACATGCCGGTCACGTACGGCTTCTTCATCCAGTCCGTGGATGTCGTGTAAAGCGGCAGGATCGGCTGTGCGTCGAGCAGATAGGCCTCGGCGCGCGCGAGCCGCTCGTAGCGGCGCTGGGCATCGGTCTCGCGGTTCGCCTGCACCAGCATGTCCAGGAATCGCGGATCGAACCAGCCCGAGCCGTTCTCACCGCCCGTCGTCGAGAAGAGATTGAGGAACGAGAATGGGTCCAGGTAGTCGCCCACCCACCCGCCTCGCACGATGCCGCGATATTCCCGCCGCGCCCGCACCGACAGCAGCGTCCGGAACTCCATGTTCCGGATCGGAATCGTGAGCCCGAGGTGGGTCTTCCACTGCGACTGCACGAACTCGGCCGTCTGGCGCAGCGTCTCCGACGTGTTGTAGGTCAACTCCACGTCGTCCACCGGGAACGTCGAGGCGTCGAATTCACCGCGGGCGTCGCGATAGCCGGCCTCGGCCAGTAGCGCGCGCGCGCGTTTCGGGTCGAAGACGACTCCTTGGGGATGGGGATACGACGGAAACAGGCCTTCGGGCACGACGCCCTTGAGCGGCAGGACGGTGCGCTTGAAATCCGCCAACGCCGCGCGATCGATCGCCAGGCTGAACGCCTTGCGGACCCTGACGTCACGCGTGGGCCCGCGTTCCACGTTGAACCAGTAGAACTCCGCCAGCGCCTCCGGGCCGTTCATGTAGTCGCGGAGCCCGCCGATCTGGTCGAGCCACGGTACCGGAACGACGTGGTTGTACACAGCGTCCACCTCGCCCGCCTTGTACAGGTTCATCATCGTCGTCAGGTCATCCATCGGGTAGAACGTAATGCGCTCGAGCCTGACGCTGGCCGTGTCCCAGTACAGCGGGTTACGCACGACGACGATCCGGTCGTAGGGTTTGCGCGTTTCAAGCGTGAACGCCCCACTGGTGACGATGTGGCCCGGACGCGTCCAGTCGTCGCCATAGCGCTCGATCACCCGCTGCGGCACCAGACGGAAAAACTGATGGCTGAGCAGCCGCGGCATGAATGGCACCGGCGTCACGGTCCGGATCCGGATCGTATGGTCGTCAACGGCCTCGACGCCGATGTCCTCGACGCGCACCGGCACGACCTGTGCCCCGTGGATCCGCTGCCGCAGGCGCGCGTCGAGCGCCGCCCGGTCCTCGGCACGCCCGGGGACGATCAGCCGTCTCCTCGAAGGAGTGTCGTCGACCAGGAACTCCCCCGTGGCGGTGTCGCGAACGAAGGCGGCGCCCTCGTTGAAGGCCTGGGCGTAGAGGATGTCGTAGGACATGTAGGCCATGCGCGACGCCAGCGCCGGCGCCAACCCGCGGCGGACGGTGTAGACGAAGTCGCCCGCCGTGATGGGCGAGCCGTCGGACCAGCGTGCCCCACGGCGCAGGTGGAAGACGAATGTGGTGTTGGCGTCGGCCGCCTCCCAGCGTTCCGCGAGCGCCGGGATTTCCACGCTGCTCCGCGGGTCGTACTCGGTCAGCCCTTCGTAGAGCGCCATGAACAACCGCAACTCCGACTGGGCGCTCCCGATCTGCGGATCGAGCGATTCAGGCTCGGCGCCGGAGATGTACCGCAGTTGCTGGCCCTCCGGCGGATCGGTCGTGCCGAAGTAGGGCGAGCTGGCACCAGCCCCCCCGCATGCCGAGGCGAGCAGGGTTGTGAGCGTGAACAGCAGGAATCGGCAGGCTGGCCCGGTTGCGCGGGTGCGGCGACGCGCGTGGAAAGACGACTGCAGGATGAGCTTGATTATGTGAGCCACAGGCCGGACTTGCAAACGACAATCTTGGAAGTCGAACGATGCAGGCCATCCTCGGCGCCAACGGCGTCATCGGCCGGGAGCTGTCGCGTTCCCTGCAGCCGTACACCGACCGGATCCGCCAGGTGAGTCGCGCCCCGAGGCCGGTCAATGCAGCCGACGATCTGTGCAGCGCCGACCTGCTCGATGCCAAGACTACGGCGGACGCGATCGCGGGCAGCAGCGTGTGCTACCTCGTGGCGGGCCTCAAGTACGACCATCGGGTGTGGCAGCAGCAGTGGCCGACGGTCATGCGCAACACCATTGACGGCTGCAAACGCCACGGCAGCGCGCTCGTGTTCTTCGACAACGTCTACGCCTACGGCCAGGTGGATGGCGTCATGACCGAAGACACGCCGTACAACCCGTGCAGCCGCAAAGGCGAGGTCCGTGCACGAATCGCGACGACCTTCATGGACGAGGTGAAGCGCGGAGAGCTGCGCGGCCTGATTGTCCGATCGGCAGACTTCTATGGGCCGGGCGCAGTGCAGAGCCTCACGCACGCAACCGTGACCGCACGCCTGAAGGCCGGGAAGACGCCGCAGTGGGTGGGCAACCCGCATGCGGTGCACACGTTCACCTACACACCCGACGCCGCCCGGACCGTGGCGCTCCTCGGTAACACCCCCTCGGCCTACGGCCAGGTGTGGCATGCCCTGACCAGCACGGATCCGATGACCGGCGCGGAGTACGTCCGCCTCGCGTGCGAGCTTGCGGGACGGCCGTTCAAGCTTCAGGTGCCGCCGCGTTGGCTGTTGACCGTGCTCGGTCTGTTCGTCCCGGTGCTGCGGGAGAGTATGGAAATGCTCTATCAGTTCGAGCGTGACTACCGGTTCGACAGCAGCAAGGTGGAGCGGACCTTCGGGCTGACGGCGACGGCGTACACGGACGGCATTGAGGCGACGCTGAAAGATTGGCCGTTGACTGACTCACACGCCTAGACCGGCGCCCCCTTCTCGATCGAGTTCTTCAAATCGAGCAGGTCATGGGCGAGCACCTCGCGCACCTTGCCGGCAATCGCCCACTCGAGCGGTGAGAGCAGCGCCAGCGGCAGCCCCTGCGGGTTGAGGGCGAACTCGATGCTCACGCGCGTTCCTGCCGGCACCGGCTCGAACGTGAACACCGTGTCCACGCGGACGCCCGCCTTGTGATGGGTGATCGTGTACGACCGGTTCCGCTCGAAGGCCGTGATCTCCATCACGGCGTCGTCGAGGCGCCCGAGCACTTCGCGCGTCTCGCCCCATTTCGTGCCGAGGCGAAACTCCCCGAACGTCATCATCTCGACGCTCTTGATGCCGGTGACGTGCGCAGAGCCGTGTTCGATGTCCGTGAACAGAGCGAAGACGTCTTCCACGGGTGCGGCGATGTCGCGTGAAACCTTGATCGTTGCCATGGCCATCCTCTGTCTCGGTGAGTCGTTGACGCGGCCCCCGGGTTCCCAGCCGCATCGGCCTGGTGTCCGGTTGACAGTCGAGCAGTCAAGAAGGGTGCCGTCCGCTCATTGGTACCAGGGCGCCTGTTGGCGAGGAAAACGCTCGCAGCACCCTCCGAGTGCGGGGAATTCGCTCACCCCGCGCGAAAAGTTTCGCACAACGGTCTCAGCGCACCGCGTCTTCTTCCTGCCCCGTTGCCGGGGGTACGAATGGGCGACCCAGCGACGCGCAGACCAGCTCCGCGACCTGACGGCCCGACATGACAGCCATGGGGACGCCCCCGCCGGGCTCGACCCACTGCCCGGCCATGTAGAAGCCGTCCAGTCCTGGCAGTTGCTTCGGAACGTGCTTGAACGCGTCCGACGTCGGCAGCCACCCTTCGAAGGCTCCTCTCCAGGAGCGCGCGCTGCGCCAGAAGGTGAGCGGGGTTGCGACGTCCGTCATCTGCACGGTGCCCTTGACGCGCGGGAGGTGCTGCTCGATCGCCTCGAGTACGCGCGCTCCTGTATCGTCCTTCTCCGCCTGATAGCGGGCGCCGCGTGTGGCCCACCAGTCGTACTCGGTCTCGAGCATCGCCTGCACCACGGTGTGGCCTGGAGGCGCAAACGCCGGATCGTCGTTGTAGACCCGCAGATACAGATGCTCGTTGCGACGGTCGCCGACGATCATCGGGTTGATCCCGTCGATGAGCAGCGTGCCCGGCTCGCCGTCGAGCGGTGTCGACACGCCGTAGCTCGCCAGGACGATCGGCTGGAACAGCTTCCACGTCTCCATCCGCGCTCGCCACTCCTTGGCACCGAACCGCCCGGCCAGCAGGCGAAAGACGGTTTCTGGCGCGCTGGAGGTCGAGATCACCACGTCTGCGTCCACCAGGGTGCCGTCGGTCAGGCGGACGCCACGAGCGCGGCCGTCTGAAACGAGGACCTCTTCGACCGTTGTGTTCAGGAGCGCGACGCCGCCCAGGTGTCGATAGCGGTCGATGAGCCTGTCGCGGAATCGCGCCGTGCCCCCTTCGGGCCGCGACAGCCAGCCGCGCGAGAGGTACCCGAGAACCATCAACAGGAACAATGTCGGGGTCTCGGGCGGCAGCAGACGCTGGAAGACGGCACGCAGGCGCGGGCTCTTCAGATCGGCCTGAATCCACGCCGCGAGCGGTTTTCGGAAATGGACGACCGCCCCGAGGCTCTCCCGCAACTCCCAAATGCCTCGCAGCCGCTCGGTCAAGGTCGTGAGTTCGGGAGGCCGATCGACATGCGGGTCCAGGTCGGCGATCACGCCGACCGCCTCGAACAGGCGGGCAAGCTCGTCCGCATCCTCCGGTCCGATCGCGCACAGCGCCTCGTGCGTGCGTTGAAGGTCTGCAGCGAGCGTGACCTCCCAGCCGCCGCGAGCGTCGCGATAGGTGGCAAAGGACTTGAGCGGGCGCAGGGTTACATCCGGCACGATGCCCAGCTCTTCGTAGAGCCGCTGGAATGGGCCGCCGGTCAGCCAGTGGATGCACCCGTCCACAAGGTAAGGCCCGCGGTGCCACGCCGTGCACACACCCCCCAACCCGAGGTTGTGCTCGAGGATGGTGACGTCGAAGCCGTTGGCGCGCGCGTAGCACCCGGCCGACAACCCCGCCAACCCGCCTCCGATGATCGCCAGCTTGACGTCGCTCATGGCGACCACTGCCGCAAACAGGCTGCCAGCGTCGCGTGATCCGAACGCGGCCGATCCGTCCTGGTGTTGTGAACAGGTCTCGGTGAAGTAATCGCGGTGGCGCGGAGAATTCCCCGCGCGGTCGGGCCGGAATGATATCCGCACTGCCGTGCGAAACCGGCGCGTGCCGTCAGCATCGCCGATGCGAGCCGCGACCTTACTGGTGGTTGGAGCGTTTATCGCCGGCGACGACAGCGGACAGCTCGACTATCGCCGCCACCGGGCGCGAACCAAGGCGCCCGCCAGCCCTGCGCTCAGCAGTATGAATGACGCGGGCTCCGGCACGGGCTCCGGTGCCCGAATCGTCATGCCATAGATGAAGGGATCGAGTGTGTCCTCGCAAGAAATTGGCTCTCCGTTCCAGTAGTCTCCGAAGTACAAGCACCCGTATACGCCGCGCATCCACTGAATGTCTCGCCATTCGGACCCGTGAAATCGCCCGTCCCAGTCGGGAAGAACAGCGAGCACTCCCCCCTTCGATGAGAGCCAAACGAAGGGCGAGCCCCCTTCCCCCTCGTAGCGCCAGTCGAGCTGGAGCGGCGTGAACTCCGTGTAACAGGGCTCGAACACACCGGGGTGGCAGGAGGGAGAGATTTCGAAGTCGGGCATCGACTGAAAGATGTTCAAGCCAAAGCCGCGATCCGAAAAAACAGGGTCCAACTCGGGTCCGGGATGAATCCGTCACCGCCGCTAAGAAAGTCCTCCTCTGCGGCCTCCCACACAGCGTGCGAGGGACCGGACCATTGGACCGTAATGATGTCGGCCTCACCGGCGGCCGGCGTCAGCAGCGCAGCCAGCAAGACAGCCAAGCAGGCGACGGCAGGATTGTGGCGCATCTCGTTCTCCTTGCGGCATCCCTCGCGAGCAAGTGGCATACCAAGCTGAGTTCGCCGAATTCGCCGTATGTCGGCTGCGCCCACCACCTCCTCCTCTGGCCAGCCGAGTTCGTCACCTGACCGCGTTCACCGGATCCAGAAGTCGACCATGATGGTAACCAGCACATCGACCGGCTCGCCCGCAAGCCGTCCTGGCTCGAACCGCCAGTTGGCCACTGCCGTCACGGCTTCGTCATCGAGGCCGCCGCGGTCCAGAGATCTGAGGACTCGGATGTGCGACGCTCTTCCGTCACTCCTGACGATGGCTTCCAGCACGACGGTGCCTTGAATCTTGCTTCGAAGCGCCTCGCTCGTGTACCGAGGCTTCACTTCTTCGATCAGCCGCGGTGCGGATACGGCTCCGCCAGGTCGGTAAATTCCTCCTCCGGTTCCGCCGCCGGCTCCGGCGCCGAGTCCAGAGCCGTGCCCCGAGCCCAGACCGGTCCCGGTTCCCGTGCCGACGCCGCCGCCGGTTCCTGAACCGGTCGACATGTCAGACGACATGGCGACAGTGGGCAGGCCGATCTGGTCGAAGAGGCCGGAGGCGAGCGGCCTGACCTCGAGTACGGCGGATGAGAGCGGAGGAACCTCTTCAGCGGCCGGCGGGGACGCTGGCGTCGCTGGGACTTCGGTCGGAGGCGGTTTTCGCACCCGCAGGGTGATCGCATCCGAGCCGACGCCCTGCGCGGCACGGATTGGCCCCGGTTGCCGATTGCCGCCGCCGCCCCCACCGCGGCCCGTTTGCGGCAAGTCTGGCGCGAGAAACACCAGACGCTGGACTGCAGGTTCCTTTTGATCCGTGCGGCGGGGTGCGGCACCGGGGGCCACCGTGGTCGTGATCACGGCCGCGATGACGACAAGGGTCGCGTGCAGCGCAGCCGACGCCGCGAGCTGCGTCAGCGCGCCGAGCCGCCGACGCGGCAGTCGCGGCGTGGCAGGCGCGAGTTCGTCGAGGTGAAGCACACTGAACAGATTGGCAAAGCGGATACCGCCGCACGAGGCTTGTGTCGTAGGGTCACTCGCCGAGGTTCAGCGTCGGGCCGGCCGAATTCGGCCGGAAATCCATCGCGCCGGACGCCGGCCGTCAAGGCCAGTGTTGCGTTGCCGCGATAAATCGCCCAACGGGGGGGGGAAAAGTCGGACACCGTCGAAATGCTTCGATGACAATTGACCGGCGAGGGGCACCAACTCGGCTACAACCCGTCTCGACCGTTCCTTCCTGAACCGCGGGGTCGCCGGCGCGGCCGGTATCATCGGCCATGCCGTCCGGACACGTGCTGTCGCTGTATCTGTTCGAGATCGGCGACGCCGTGGACCTGCCGGCGCTGGGCACGCTGGTCGGCTCGTCGGTCGCGGCACCGCTGACGTCCCGGCCCTCGAACCCGCCCTCCCTGCAGTATCAGCAGCCGCCGGTGATCGTCGACGGCGCGACGATCGGGCTCGGCGCCGCGGGCGCGCAGCGGATCCGGCTCACCGTCTACGACTACGGCGTCATCTCGGTCGGTTTCACCGAGCCGCTGCCACCATCGTGGGAGCAGATGATCGAGCTCGGCCCGCGCTGGCAGGACAACCCGCGCATCGTCGCCGATGCGGAGCGGTGTTGTCGCGAGCTCGTGCGTCGCATCGGCTCCGCCATCACTGCGCCGCGCAGCACCTACCTGTGGGAGGACTACGTCATCTACGTGATCACGCGGCCCGAAGACGGTGCGGCCGACGCGCTCCTGGCCGCGCGCGGCCCCGCGATCGCCCAACTGCTGCGGGGCGAGCGCGAGACCTTGAGCGCGCAAGAGCGCGACGAGGTTCTTCGGCACCGCATCTCCTACTACGCCAGCGACATCGTGATCGCGACCTGGAGCAGCGCGCTCGTCTACGATTCCGAGGCCGGGGCCCAGAGCTCAGTGGAGATCCTGGAGTTCGCGAATTCGCAGCTCCTGCAGTTCCGCTATTACGATCAGCTGCTCGACGGCGAGCTGGCGCGCATCTACGCCCAGCTGCAGCAGGATGGCTGGCGGCAGAACTGGGCCGGCCGCCGCTATACGCGTGCCGCCCGGCACGTGCACTCGCTCTTCATCGACGTCAACGAGCTGACCGATCGGACGGAGAACGCGCTGAAGATCGCCGGCGACGTCTACGTCGCACGGCTGTTCGCGACCACCGCGGCCCGGCTCGGGCTGGAGCAGTGGCGCGGCAACGTGCGCGAGAAGCTGAAGACCCTCGACGATATCTACCGCTTCGCCGTGGAGCACGCGGCCATGAGCCGCGGCGAGCTGCTCGAGCTGACCGTCGTGATTCTCATTCTGCTCGAGCTCGTGCTTCTGCTCGTGACAGGGATGCACTAACCGAAACGGCGGGTGGGACAGGTGGGACAGGTGGGACAGGTGGGACTTAAAGGCTCCTACCAGTCCTACCAGTCCTACCAGTCCTAAAGGTTCGCCGCAATGGCGGCGCGGGTCCGTTCAATGAGCGCCGCCAAGGTCTTGTCCGTGTACTCCGTGGTGGCGATGGGGTCCGAGAGGATCACGTCCACGCGGCCCGGACGCGGGGCCAGCGACGTGCGCGGCAGCATCGCGAACGTGCCGCGGATGGTCACCGGCACGATCGGCACGCCCGCCTTGAGCGCGATCTTGAACGCGCCCGGCTCGAACTTCTGCAGCTCACCATCCTCGGTCCGCTGGCCCTCCGGAAACACGGCCAGCGACCGGCCCTTCTTTACGCCGTCGATTACGCGCCGCAGGCTCGTGGCGGTCTTGCGCGGGTTCTCGTGGTCGATGGGAAAATGTCCGGCCGTCCGCAGGTGCCACCCCATGAACGGCACGTTGAAGAGGCTCTTCTTCGCCATGATGCGGAAGGGGTACGGCAGGTAGGCGAAGAGCGCCGGGGTGTCGATCAGGCTGGCGTGGTTGGCCATGTACACGTAGGGCCGGCCCCGCTCCACCTTCTCCACCCCGTGCACACGGATGCGGGCGAAGATCGTCCAGGCCACCAGCCGGCACCACCAGCGGGCGCAGGCGTGCTGCAGCTCGCCCGTGCGGTCGAACGGCCACAGCAGCAGCGACAACGAGCCCATCACGATCGTGTAGAGGTACCAGAGCAGGTTGGCGACTGGCGCCCACAGATAGATGAGCACCGTGCTCACGAGACTGGACCTGGGGCGCGGAGAGTGGGAAGACAGACGCTGCAAGTATCGCCCAGACCGTCAGCGGACGGTGCCGAGGCTCGATTCGAACTCGGCCAGCGACCGTTGGATCCGGTGTGCAAAGGCCGGCTGGAAGGCCAGGCCGGCGCCCAGGTCGCGAAGCAGGTTGGCCACGGCAAAGCCTCCGGCCTCGTCGAGGAGACGGCGGGCCGCGCGCATGCTGGTGGCATACGCCACGGTGGCGCGGTCCGCATCGAAACGCGCGAACGATCCATCCAATTCGCTCAACGGCATGCCGCTCGTCCGTGGCGCACCGTCGCCGGGCTCGCTCGCCCCTTCGCGCTCGAGCGCCGTGGCGAGCCCCTCGTCGAGCCACGTCGGTACGCCTCGCGGCGCGAGGCTGCGGATCAACGCGTGCGTGAACTCGTGAGCCAACACCCTGTCGAGTTCGGCATCGCTGGCAAGCGCATCGCGGACAGGCACGCGGATGATGCCGTCAAAGGCGCCCCCCGCCCAGTCCGGAGCGCGGGTGATGTCGCGAAACTCCTCGCTGCTGTACAGCACGACCGGAATCGGGGTGAGCGGATAGACCGAGAGCACCGGCCCGATCCGCATCGCCGCGCGTTCCAGCGCGGCCATCGCCCTGGTGGCGATCTCGGCGTCTGGCGGCCCTTCGAACGACAGCGTGAAGCCGGATCCTACGGTCATCGTCATGCGATCCCGCAGCTCGGCCTCGCGACGCCAGCGCGCGAGGCGGTCGGCGATGTCCGGCCGGCCGGGCACCGCCGCGACCAGCGTTTCATAGGCGGTCACCGCCGCGTCCAGTTGTCCGGTGCGATAGAGCACGAGGCCGAGAAGCTCGCGCGCCAGCGCGAGGGTCGGGTTCAATTGCAGCGCACGCTCGAGTGCGGCCCGCGCCTCCTCGTCGTGGCGCTGGAGATACGCGGCGGCGCCAGCCCCCAGGTGGAGCCGGGCGTCGAGCGGATTCGTCGAGAGCGCCTGGCGAAAGAGCTCGGATGCCGCTTGCGGCTGGCCGGCCTCGAGGACCTTCCATGGGTCCTCGGCCAGCGGCCGAGTCACGCCTTGGCCGTGCACGACACCTCTCCCGGCGGCGGCGAGCAGGAAGCTCAAAACGACAGGGAGCGCAGCCCTGAAAGGACCGTTGCACATCGGCATCTCTCGTAACACGAAGACCCGGCCGGCAGCGGGCGGTGATCCCGGCCCCGCTACAATACAGTCGTGAAGCCGCAACACCCGTCAGGGCCGGCCGGTGCGGCCGCGGAACTGCTCCATCGCGGCGCGCTGCTGCTGGCGCTGACGTTCATCGCCATCAAAGCGTACTACCTGGGGCCGCCGGCGGCCGGATGGTCCGGCTGGGGCCAGTATGCCCGCGCCCTCGCGGCCACGTCGTCCCTCGATGTGCTCGTTGCGATCGGGCTCTGGTTCGTGGCGCTGTGCGCGGTCGCCGCGTGCGCGCAACACCCCCGCCTCCGCCATGCGGTTGTGGGCGTGTTCCTGGGCACCGCCGCCGCCGCGGCGCTCTACGCGGTGGCCAGCGTCGTCATGTTCGGCATCTTCGGCGGCTTCCTCACCTATCACCTGCTCACGCTGGTGGGCGACCTGCGCATGGTGCGCTCGTCGGTGGCGCTGCACCTGACGCCAGGCGTGGCCACCGGCCTCGTCGCCCTGCCGCTGGCGTACCTGGCCGCGGTGCTGGCGTCGGATCGCCTCCGGCCGCTCACACGCCCGGTGCACGTCGGCCGTCTCGCGCTCTCGGCCGGGCTGCTCGCGGCCTGGGTGGTGGCGGGCCAGTTCGCCTACGCGCACGAGTGGACGACGCGCCAGGACCGGCGCATTGCCGAGAACGCGCACTGGGTGCTCGCCTCGTCGATCGCCCGTGCCGCGATGCGCGACGATGCAGTGCGGTTATCGGACGGCTTCGGCGACGGCGATCTCGGCGACTTCGCACCTCCCGCGCCCCGCTCGCGTGACACGGTGGCGCGCGCAGTGCGGCTCGTGCCCTCCACGGCGCGCGGTCGTGCCCGCCGGCCGGCGCCGCCGCCCAACGTGATCCTGGTCGTCCTGGAGTCTGTGGCCGCGCGCTGGACCAGCCTGGGCAACGCACGCTACGACACGACGCCGACGCTCACCGCCGAAGCCGGCCACGCGCTCGTCTACGACAACTTCTACGCGCACATCGGGCGCAGCTCGAACTCGCTGGCGGCCATCCTGCTCTCCACCTACCCGAAGCTCGATTTCCAGGACGTGACCGCGGAATACCCGGCCCTTGGCGGAACGTCCCTGGCGGCGCAGTTTCGCGAGCGCGGCTATCGGACGTCGTTCGTCACCTCGAGCGACCTGCAGTGGGCGGGTTGGAAACGCTTCGTGGGCGACCGCGGATTCGAGCGCGTGCGCGACTATCGCGACCTGGAATGCGGTGAGCTCGTGTCGTCGTGGGGCGTCGAGGACCGCTGCATGGTGGACGACCTCATCGGCCTGCTCGAGCAGGATCGCGGTGCGCCGTTCTTCATGATGGCGTGGAGCCAGCAGACGCACCATCCCTACGAGCCGTCGCCGGGTACTCACCCGCTGGAACTGGTACGGGAGCCGGTGCGCGATCAGTACGACCTCGGGCGCTATCTGAACGTGCTCCACGAAACCGACGCGCAGTTGGCGCGCCTGTTCGCCGCCGTCCGTGCCGCCGGTCTGGCCGACAACACGCTCATCGTCGTGACCGGTGATCACGGGCAGGCCTTCGGCTACCCGCACGACACCTACATCCAGGGCCGCACGATCTACGAGGAAGACGTCAACGTGCCGCTGATGCTCTGGTTCCCGAAGCGCTTCCGCGCCGCGCCGCGGCCTGCCGCCATCGGCAGCCATGTCGATCTGGCGCCGACGATCGCCGAGATCACGGGACTGCCGCCCGCGCCCGACTGGCAGGGGCGCAGCCTCTTCGACGTCTCACGCGCGCCGCGAGCGTATTTCTACGTGGCCGAGGATCACTTCCGCCTCGGCGTGCGCGAGGGAGCGTGGAAGTATATCTACGACCTGCGCGAGGGGGCGGAAGAGTTGTACCGCCTGGACGCCGACCCCACGGAGCAGCACAACCTCGCGTCCGCCGAACGCGCCCGCTGCGCCCGCTTGCGCCAGCGTCTGGCCGCCTGGGCCGAAGCGAACCGTCGACAGTACGGCCCACAGCCCAGAGTGCCGCGTACGTAGAGGCGGGTCTTCAGACCCGCCTGTGAGCCTTAAGCCCTAAGCCCTAAGCCGGCCATCCCCTCAGATAGAGCCCCGGCCGCACGACCTCCATGTGTCCGCCAGGGTTGGCGAGCGGCGTGAACCCGCACTTCTCGTACAAGCGGTGCGCGTCGCGGGTCACGAGGCCAATGCGGCGCAGCCCCTGCAGATCCGGATGCGTCAGCAACTCACCCATGAACCAGGTGCCGAGTCCGCGGCCCTGGTAGTCCTCCAGCACGTACACGTCGCAGAGATACGCGTAGGTGGCGCGGTCGGTCACGACGCGGGCGAAGCCGATTTGACGTGTTCCTTCGAGCAGGGCGAAACAGAGCGAGCCGCGCATAGCCTTCTCGACGAGCGGCTTGGGGATGCCCTCGGCCCAGTACGAGCGCGTGAGGTAGCCGTGGATGGCGTCGACATCCATCGCACCGGTATCAGTGGTAATCCGGAACGTGTCCTGGTTTCTCTCGAATACACTCACGCGCGCTCCGGAGCCGATGATGCCACGCAGAGCGGACGTCGAGGCGGTCTTGAGACCGCCCTGAGGTTTGCGGACAGGGCGGTCTGAAGACCGCCCTCGACTTTACTGGGGGGCGGCGCCTTCGCCTTCGCTCGACGCCGCACCCAGCGTCTCGCCCGGGCGTCCGCCGGTGGACGTGAGCGTGACGCTGCGGGCGTTCATGCGCTTGGTGCCGTTCTTCGCCATCGAGCCGACGACGGTGACTTCTTCGCCGATCTTCAGCGTGTCGCGCCGCCAGCCGCGGCGCTGCAGGCCGTGCGGCGGGCCCATCTCGGCGCCCCAGTTGACCACTTCACCAGACGCGGCATCCTTCACGTTCACGTAGAACCACACGTGAGGGTTGGTCCACTCGATCTTGGTGACAATGCCTTTGAGCGTGATCGGCTTGTTGGCGTCGAACTCGGCCGCAAACGAGTGGTGCGCCTGCACCGAGCCCGCGGCCAGCAGCAACGCGGCCATGACGCCGCCGAACAAATACCTGCTCATATCCACTCCTTCAGCTCGCGCGGGTGTCTGCCCCGCACCTCTCTACTGTCGCACGTCTTCGCTGTGCGAAAGAAGCTCGCTCGGGTTGCGCCTCGCGAGATTCGACACAGTATCTCTTGCCCGCCTCCGGCGGGCTAGGGCCGGTTGTCCTGACAGAAATATACAGGCAACTCCTCCCCGCCAACCCACCGAAGCGTCCAGGTGGCTTTCCACTCCCGGGTGTAGGCGGCCGGATCGTTGACCGTCACTTCATATTTCAACGTATCGAAGTCGGTCCGGGTGAAACGCTCGGTGAGCTGCAGCTGGTCGGTATGTGGCAAGCCCCCGTTGGTGAACCAGAAATCCTCGTTGAACCCGGTGGTGTTGACGACCAGCGTGTCGCCCTCCCACTTGGCCACCGCGCGGCCGTAGTAGAGGGGGTTGTCGTCGTCGCCACTCACCTGGCCCTTCTGGCCGCGGCCGTCGAGGTAGAGGATGCGGTAGTTGTGGTTGCCACCGCCAATCAGCGTGAAGATGCGCTGCCGCTCGCGGTCCTCCACGAACTGCACGCCGAAGGGCTGCTGCAGCTGGCGCGGGCCACCCGGGGGCTTGCAGTTGATGAAGGTGGGATCGTCCTGCAGGAAGCGGCGCTGGCGGTTCTGATAGAGCCCGAGCGCCCACGGCTGCATCGGCGCCACCTTCGACGCGTCGGCGACGTTCTTCAGCTGGCCGTACGGATCCATCCCCACCGAAACGCCGTCTTCGACGAGCGCCGTGGCGCTCGGATACGCCCAGTAGCCGCTCGCGCCCGGCGTGGCCCCGAGCCGCACCTGGCCGTCGGCGAACTTCGGCACCGGACGCGGCGACAGCGGCGCCGCCGGCGGCGTGCGCACGACCGCGAACACCTCGCGGCCAGTCGCCGTCACGACGACCGTTCGCGCCCACGTCTGCCGGCTGCCGTTGCGTGCCGCGATGCCCTGGACGGTGATGCCGTCGCCGGGGCGAAGCGTGTCCGGATTCCAGCCGCTCTGCTTGAGATCGATCGGGCTCTCGAGCTCGACCGCCCAGTTGAGCACCTGGCCCTTGGCGTCGCGGACGTTCAGGTAGACGTGGACGTGGGGGTTGGTCCAGTCCACGAGCGTGACGATGCCCTTGATCGAGACGGGCTTGGTGTCGTCGAACTTCGCCAGAATCGAGTGATGCGCCGTGGTGGTGGCCACTGCCAGCAGCGCCACCCCCAGCGAGAGCGCGGCGAACCGCGCGCGAGACGAAATCATGGTCGGCACAGCGGCTACTGCCTCGTGATCTTGAAAACGCCCGTGCCGCGCTGGCTCTTCCACGTGCCGGTCACCGAGCGGTTGTGCATGGCCAGGTTCTCGATCTTGCCGTCCACCACGTAGGTGATCACGGCACCCGCCTTGTCTTTCCCTTCGGCCTCGAAGTGGAGCACCCACCCGTCGGGATTCAGCGTGGCGTTCTTGATGACGATGTTGTCCTGGCCAGGGTTGATCGTGCCGGTAATCGCCTTGCCATTCCAGTCGAGCACCATGAACATGTCGTTGCCGTGCACGGTGTTCCCCGCCCACGTGCCGATCCACGACCCCTTCAGCGGGTGGCCTTCCTGCGCCACGACCGGACCGCCGGCCAGAGCCACCGCCGACAACACGAGAGCAACGGCGAACGTACGCATCTGCTGACTCCTCTACCGGCTACTTGCCGACCTCGAACCCTTCGAACTGCACGTCGAGCACATGGTTCACACGCACGCCGACCTGACCGTCGGTCTTGAGCGCGCCCTTCGGCCCGGAATGCACCACGGTGCCGTTGACGACGTAGGACACCGTGGCGCCGTTGACCCGCACTTCGAGCGCGTTCGACGACTGGCCGTTGGCGCCCGGCTGCCGCACGGCGGCATTGGCCTGACGGCCCACCACGTCGGTGACGCTCTCGCCCTGCCGCTGCCGCACCATGAACGTGCCGTTCTGCGCGACGACGAAGTACGCGTAGGCCTGCATCGGCCCGTCGAGGTTCGCGCCGCCGAACACGAGGCCGTAGTAGTTCGTGTGGTTGCTCGGCTCCTGCAGATTGAAGGCGCCCTTGAGCGTGTAGTTGCCCGTCGCCGTATTGGCCGGGTTCCAGAACGTCCCCGCCGGGCCGCCCTTCACGTGCAGCCCTTTACCCATGGGCTTGAAGACGAGATTCGGCGTGTTGTCGGGGTCCGCGGCGTTCTGGCTGCGATCGATGCGGACCTTCCAACCCTGCGGCGTTTGTGCGGAGAGCGAAACCGCGGCGGACAGGGCCACGGCGGCGACCAGGAGTCGGCGAACCATTGGGAATACCTCGTAACAGGCCATGCTGCCCGCCGGCTCACCCATGAGCCGGCGGTGGCCGGAGTCGAGGCCGTATTGTAGCCAAGTCGGCCCGCGGGCTCTATGTGCGATAGGCGGCCTCCCCTCGTTTGATTTGATGTGGGATGGAATCCGGCAGCGAGCGCAGATCGGACGCCGGGAACCCACGGGGGAGGTCGCCATGCCGTTCTGTGATGAGGGCCGCCAACCGCTGATGTTGTCCCGAGCCGCGCACGCGTCTCCGCACGCGACGCCGCTGGCTTGGCATGCACCCATTCGAGACGCGGTCGCGTTGCGCTATCGGGGTCTGGGGCCGTTCACGAGCCGGAGCCCGCGAACCGGACGGCTCTACGCCTGTGGTGGGGCCGGTGCGACGCTCCAGGTCGAGGCGGCCGACGCCCGCCCCATGCTGCGGACCAGGCTGTTCAAGCGGGCGTGAGCGGGCGCTCGAGGACGGCGCGGACGATCTCGTAGAGCCGCGCGGCCTCGATCGGCTTCGACAGGTAATCGTCCATACCGGCCGCAAGACAGCGCTCGCGGTCCTCTTTCATCGCATGCGCCGTGAGCGCGATCACGGACGTGCGGCGTCCGGTGCGCTGCTCGATGGCCCGGATCGCGGCCGTTGGCCGCCACCACCACCTCGAACCCGCGGCGTCGCTGTCCTCCACGAGCAGCACGCGCTGCACTTCGAGTTCGGTCGCCTGCGGCGCGGGCGGAACCGCGTCCGAGACCCGCACGATCACCCGGAAGGTTCTCAGCCGAGAGCCAACCATGCCGAGAGGCTAGAGCCACTAGAGCCGCTAGGGGAGCAATTCGCCTGTCTGTGGCAGAATCCAGTCCAGAACCCATGTCCGACGGACGCCTGCAAGTCACTGATGGCCAAGGCCGGCGAGTGATTCGACTCGACCGCCCCGTGTTTCTCATCGGCCGCCGCACGACGGCCGATCTTCAGCTCGTCAGTGCCGACGTCTCCCGCGAGCACGCTGAAATCGTGCGCGATACCGGCGGGCGCTACTCGGTCCGCGATCGGGCCTCGCGGTACGGCACGTTCGTCAACGGCGAGCAGATTGCCGAGCGGCCCTTGCTGCACGGCGACACCATCCGACTCGGCCAGAGCGACAACGTGGAGTTGGTGTTCCTGGCCGACGACGACGCCTCGTCGGTGCTGCGCTCGGCATCCACCGACGCGAGCGACCTCGCCCAGATGGCGGCGATCCTCAACGGCCTGCGCGCGCTCGGATCCGGCCGCGTGCTCGAGGAGGTGCTCACGCTCGTCATCGATTCGGCGCTCGACGTCACCAAGGCGGAACGTGGCTTCATCATGATGCCCAACGCCGACGGCGAGCTCGAGTTCAAGACGGCTCGCGGCCGCGGCGGCATCACCCTGTCGGGCACGTCGTTCACCACCAGCAGCAAGATTCCGCGCGAGGTCTTCGACACCGGGAAGAGCCGCATCGTCGGCGACCTTCTCGACGGCGACCTGGCAAGCGCCCACGGTGGCACGATTGCGATCGGCATCCGCCACGTCTTGTGCGTGCCGCTGCGGGTGTTCTCACGCGGCGGCGGCGATACCACTGAAGTGATCGGTGTCCTCTACCTCGACGGGCGCGAGCGCGGCACGCTGCTGTCGAGCGCCACGATGTCATCGCTCGAAGCGTTTGCCACGCAAGCGGCGCTTGCCATCGAGAGCGCGCGGCTCTATGCCGAATCGGCCGAGAAAGCCCGCACCGATCGAGACCTGCGGATCGCGGCCGATATCCAGCGGGCGCTGTTGCCCGAAGGCACGTGCGAGCGCGCCACACTCGACCTGGCAGCGGTGTCGGTCCCGTGCCGGACGGTCGGGGGCGACTTCTACGACTACGTCGACGTGGGCGAAACGGAATTCGGGTTTGCCCTCGGCGACGTGGCGGGCAAGGGCCCGCCGGCGGCATTGCTGGCGGCGGTCGTGCAGAGCAACTTCGGCGCGCTCGCCACGGTGACGCGCGAGCCCGCAGAACTCATGGCACGCCTGAACAAGGCACTGCTGCGGCGAGCGATCGACGCCCGCTTCGCGACGATGTGTTACGGGGTGGCCACGGCGTCCGGCGAGTTCAGCTACTGCAACGCGGGACAGGAGCCGCCGCTGGTAATCGCCAAGAACGGCATCTCCTGGCTGGAGACCGGCGGGCCCGTGCTCGGACTGCTGCCGATGGCGCGCTACGAGTACGAGACCGTGACGCTGGCACCGGGCGACCTGGTGGTGGTCTGCAGCGACGGCGTCACCGAAGCGCGTAACGTGGCCAACGACGAGTTCGGCCGCGACCGCATGCTGAGCGCCGTGAAATCCATGCACGGTGCCAAGCCGGACGCTGTGCTCGACGCACTGCTCTCGGCGGTCAACCAGTTCGCGCGTGGCGCCCCCCAGGCCGACGACATCACGGTGCTGGTGTTCCGCTACAAGGGACAGTAGGTCTGGTGGGTCTCACGACCCGCGGCGACGGGCATGAGCCGTGGGCGGGGCGGATGGTCTTCGCGGGCCGACTGCGAGCGCCCGCGAGCGCCAGCGGCAGATGAAAAACGACGCGCGTTGCGCGTCAAGGGCAGATCGCGCGCGAGGAGTTTTTCCGCGGCGTCGAGCCGGAGGCCGGCGGAGACCATCCGGCCCGGCCGCGGCTCCCAGGGCGGTCTGAAGACCGCCCTCTACGTCGTGAGGGGTCTCAAGCTGCAACCTTGCCGTTTTCTTCCTCCGCGCTGACTTCAGTCGGAGCCACCACAGACCTGGAACTCGTGCAGTTCTGCCACGTTGACTGGCCTTCCGCGCCCATCTAAGCTGACGTTTCAAGGCCGAATCATGCTTGGCACGACAGTCTCTCATTACCGCGTTCTCGAACCGCTCGGCGCGGGCGGCATGGGCGTGGTGTACGCGGCCGAAGATCTCCGGCTCGCGCGCCGCGCCGCGCTGAAGTTCCTGCCGCACGACCGCAGCCACGATGCGCAGACGACCGAGCGCTTCATGCGCGAAGCGCGCACGGCCTCGGCCCTCAACCATCCGAACATCTGCACCATCTACGAGGTGGACGAGCACGACGGCCGGCCGTTCATCGCGATGGAACTGCTCGAAGGGCGCACGCTGGCGAGCAAGATCGACGGGCGGCCGCTGGACATCGGTCTGCTCGTCCGCCTCGCCGCGCAGATTGCCGACGCGCTCGACGCGGCGCACGCGCGCGGCATCCTGCACCGCGACATCAAGCCGGCCAACATCTTCGTCACCGAGCGCGAACAGGCCAAGATTCTCGACTTCGGCCTGGCCAAAACCGCGGCGGGCAGCGATGGGCACACGCGGTCGGCGACGATGATCGAGACCGGCTTCCTGACCACGGCTCAGGGCGTGGCCATGGGCACCGTCGCCTACATGTCGCCCGAGCAGGCGCGAGGCGAAGAGCTCGACACGCGCACCGACCTGTTCTCGTTCGGCCTCGTGCTCTACGAAATGGCCACCGGCCAGCAGACGTTCCAGGGCGCCACGACGGCTGTCGTCTTCGACGCCATCCTCAATCGCGAGCCGTTGGCGCCGGTACAGCTCAACGCCAACGTCCCGCTCGCGCTCGAACGCGTGATCGCGCGCGCGATCGAGAAGGACCGCTCGAAGCGCTTCGAGTCGGCGGCCGCGATGCGCGCCGCCCTCGAGGACATCCGCCGCGAACGCGAATCGTCGGCCTCGGGGCGCGCCGCCGTCGCGTCGGCCTCGAAGGGGCCCAGCGGCTCGAGTTGGCCGTCGGCGGCCGTCACGGTGGCCGCGGTGGTGCCCAAGCCGCCGACGCTCACGCCCGCCACGGCCAAACCGGCCACGCCGGCCCCGGCCGCAGTGCGCAGGCTGGTGCCGCGGGCGCTCGCGCTCGCCGCGGGAGCGGCCGTTGTGCTCGCGGCTCTATATGTCGGCTTCCGCGCCGGCGCGCCGTTGTCGTCGGCGGCGGTGCCCGCGCCGCCCCCGGCGCCCGAAAGCGTCGCGCAGCCAGCGACGCCACTCGAAGCGCCCCCTGTGACTCCGCCGATTGAGCTCGCGGTGGCGACGACACCTGCCTCGCCGGTGCCTCCGGCCGGATCGGCCACGGCACCACCGCCGCCGAAGGCGGCGCCAAAGCCTGCGACGCCGCCAGCTGCGGCACCTACCGCCACCGCGGCGGCCGGCACGACGGTGGCCGACGACGGCGCGGGCACGCTCCTCAAGACGGCGCAGGCGAAGATCGATGCGCAGCTGCTCGACCAGGCGCTCGACGACTTGAAGCGCACGGTCGCGACCTACGCCAGCTCGCCCACGGCCCCGGCCGCACAACTGCTGATCGGGCAGGTCTACGAGCGGCAGAACCGCCTCGATGACGCGCAGGCGGCCTACGTGGAGCTGCGCAGTCATTACGGCACCAGCCCGGCCGCCGCTGACGCCACCTATCAGCTGGCGGAGCTGGTCCTGCGCGGCAAGCGGCCAGACCGCGAATCGGCGGCGCGGACGCTCTACACCGAAATCGCCGACCACTTCCCGAAGAGCACCCGGGCACCGTTGGCGCTGGCGAGACGGGCAACGCTCGAGGACAAGGCCAAGCTGCGGACGCTGGATCCGGATCTGCAGACATCGGTGCCGGTGTCGCTCGTCACCTACCGGACGCTGGTGCGAGCCTATCCCACGAGCCCGCCGGCCGAATCCGCGTACGACCAGCTCGCGGAGCGCTACGAGGACGTGCGGCAACACGCCTTGGCGGCGGACGCGCTGGAGCAGCTGGCCACCCGTTTTCCCCTGAATCGGCGCGAGGCCGCCTGGCGCGCCGGCGAGCTCTACGAAGACAAGGTCAAGGATCCCGCCCGGGCCCGGGCCGCCTACGCCCTGGTGCCTTCTTCGTCGCCGCGCTATCGGGACGCCCAGAAGAAGCTGCGCTGAGATAGGATCAGCTTCCTGTACTAGCCAGTGCGCGTTCCGGAGGAGCCATGCATCTCGAAGAGCGGACAGTAGGCGAAGTGACGGTAATCAAGGTGACCGGCGACATCACCCTCAGCGGAGGGGGCGATGTCATGCTGAAGGACAAGGTACAGAGCCTGCTGCAGCAGGGAAAGAAGAAGCTGCTCCTCGACCTGGGGTCGGTGGCTTATGTCGATAGCGGCGGCCTGGGACAACTGGTGCAGTGCAACGTGACGGCCTCGAAGAACGGCGGTGCGTTGAAACTTCTCAGCATGACCAAGCGTCTCAACGACCTGCTGGTCCTCACCAAGCTGGCAACGATCTTCGACTCGTACGACACCGAGGACGCGGCGCTCAAGAGTTTCTCGTAAACGGGCCGCCCCAGCGGCGGTCGAGGATCGAGCGATGCACGTCCTGCTGCGCCTGCTGATCAATGCAGCGGCGCTCTGGGTTGCCACACGGCTGGTCTCGGGCATTACGTACACGGGCGACGGCGTCTCGCTGTTCGGCGTCGCGCTCGTGTTCGGCGTGCTCAACGTGTTGATCAAGCCGATCCTGTTCCTGCTCAGCCTTCCGTTCCTCATCGTCACCCTTGGACTCTTCACCTTGGTCCTCAACGCACTGATGCTGCTGCTCACGAGCCGCGCGTCCGACGCGCTCGGCCTGGGCTTTACCGTGAGCGGCTTCTGGCCGGCACTCTTCGGCGGTCTGGTGGTGAGCGTCGTGAGCTTCGGGCTGTCGCTGTTCGTGTCGCCGGACCACGAAGGCGGACGCGGGAAGAAGAAGGACTGGTAGGGCCTAGCAGCCCGTGGTGCAAGTCCCGCTGCATTCGACGGGCGATGCATCCCGGCTGGCTGCGTTGCTCCTCATTCAAATACTCCCGGTATTCTCAATCGTCGCGCCTTGCCATCCAGGCGCCTCGCCCGTCTCGGTGCGACGCGGGACTTGCACCACGGGCTGCTAGCGGGCCCGCTGCGTTCCGGGCGACGCCTTTCGCGGGTCCGGGTGGCCGCCGTTGGACGAGCGTGACATCGCCTCGGCGCACTCGCAGGCAACCTTCCACAGCTTCTTCGAGTTCCTGATCGTCAGCACGCCGCGCCGATAGTCGATCATGCCCTGGTCGCGCAGCGCCGCCAACGACTCGCTCACCACCGGCCGCGGCGCACCGACCATCTGCGACACGAATTCGTGCGTCAGCTCGAACCGGCTGGTGTCGGCGCGCTCCGCCGTCAGCAGCAGCCAGCGCGCGAGCCGCTGCACCGAGGTGTGAAAGCGGTTGCACACCGCCGACTGCGCCAACTGGTGCATCACCCGCTGCGAGTAATCCATCAACAGCTCGTGCAGCGCACTGCACGAGAAAATGTGGTGCCTGATGACGGGCTTGGGCACGCGGTAGGCCAACCCCGGCAGCTGTACGACAAGGCCGTACGGCAGCGGTTGATTACCAAGCGCATCGGCAATGCCGGCAACTCCCTCCCGCCCGACGAGTGCCACCTCGACCGAGCTCCCGCCACGCGTGGACGCGACCAGCGCGACGATGCCCGACTCGACGAAATACGAGTAGTCGGTCACCGCACGTGGATGTCCCAGCAACACGCCGCTTTGCAGCGGGAACGGCTCGAGCTCCTTGGCGAGCTTGAGGAAGACACCTCGATCAGCTTGGGCCAGCGCTTGCAGCAGTCGATTCTCCGGTCGAGTCGCAGCCATCTCCACCTTTGTGTTGTCAGTGCAAGAAACGCAGCATCCAAACACAGCCGTAGGCGGACGTCTGTCTTGTTGCCACACATAAGGTGGTTTATTGACGGAGTCGCTGTAAGCGCGTTCCCGGCTAGCGATTAGCCACTCAATCGGCTACTCTCGCTAACGGGTCCAACGCGAGGAGTACTCACCTCCAGCTCGCGTGCGATCGATCCGGGGCCGGGACACAGCGATGGGACACGCGTTCGACGGTGAGAACTTCGGACAACTCGTGGTGGACGCCGAGCGGCTCGTGGCGCGCGCGTCAGACCACGAACGCGGGCTGGCGTCGCTGGCGGAACTGCTCGATGGCGACGGCGGCGCCGTGGCAGCCACGATCGCCTCGGCCGGTGGAGCGCTGGCGCACTACGACCTGACCGGCACCGCATCTGCCGCGCCGGTGTCGGCCGATCGCCTGAACGATCTGCTGACGACGCTGCAGCAGCTCCGCGTCGGCGCGCAGGAGCAGCGGCGTATCGCCCAGAGCCTGCGCGATCGTCTTGCCGGCACTCCGGCTCCCGACGGCGAAGAGCCGCGGCGCCCGCTCGTGCTCGTGGTCGACGACTCGAAAGACAACCGCGACCTTGCCGCGCTGCTGCTCGAAACCTCGGGGTACGACGCCATCACCGCGAGCAACGGACTCGAGGGGCTGATCGTCGCGCACTACACGCGTCCGGCCGTGGTGCTGATGGACGTCGCGATGCCGGTGCTCGACGGCATCCAGGCCACGCGCCTGCTGCGCGCGAGCCCCGCCACGCAGGGCATCAACGTCATCGCACACACCGCCAGGCCCGACCTTGACGAGTTGCCGATGTCGCAGCTCTTCGAGGGCGTACTGTCGAAGCCGGCCAGCCCGGACACGATGCTCGCGCTGGTCCAGCGTTACGCCGGGCCAGCCTGATCAGCTCGCTACCGGCTCCAGGGCGGAACGACGCCGTTGGACCGTGCGTAGGCGATGAGTTGACCGAGGTGCTCGTGCAGATGCGTCGTCGCGCCGATCCACATCGCCCGGCGCGTGGTCGGCTGGCCGAACCCCTCGATCGTTGAACCGAGTTGCGCGTCGGACGTCGCGCCGATGTGCTGCTTCAGGAACGCGAACGACGCAGCGAGTTCGGACATGGCTTGCTGGCGCGTGCGCGGCCGCTTCTCGAAGGCGGCGACGCTCTCGAAGCGTCGAACGTCGATGCCGATGTCGGACGGGACGGCGATCCCGAGAGCCGCCGGAATCACGTAGTTGTCTGCCGCCACGTGTACGACGACTTCCGCTGACGAGCGGACGTCCGTCGAGGGCCGCCACCCCCATGCTGCTTCCGGCAGGGCCGTCGCCAGGGACGTAATCTTCGACTCCACCTCAGTCACATCCGCCAGAAGATCGCCGACCACTCCGCTGGGCCTTTGCTGGCCGGTCACGGCCTGGGACCATGCCAACGCCGCGACAACGAGCACCACAAGCGACATGCGAGTCATCGTCACCCCCTAGTCCGGTGTCGGTTGTTCCACGGCGTCGATCACGACGACGTCCACGGGGCCGGTAGCGGCCCGCAGTTCCAGCCCCAATTGCTCTTTCAATGCCGTGAAGATGGCGGGAGCGGCCTGGGCGTCGGCGGCGTTGGCCACCGGCGCGAAGTCGACATCGAAATCGAACTGACCGTCGAGCCGTGTTCGGTCGCGGACGAGGCGCTGGACGTCGGGAACGAAGGACAGCAACTGCGCGAAAAAGGGCAGCGTCATCCCTTTCGCCGAGATCGCGCCAGGCGTCGAGCGCTTGACGCCACAGTACCGGCTGGTGTCCGCGGCGGACGAGGCACCGAAGGTGGGCGGCAGGCACGTCCCGTCTGACCGCGTTAGGCGGGGGCCAAGGCGGCCATCACCGCGGCTGACAACCAGGTCGAAGACTCCCAGTTGCCTCGTCTCCTGGTGCACCTTCAACCCGAAGCGCTCGGCGAGCAGCGACCGCTCCATGGCGATGAGGCGAACCGGAGGACCGCCAGCCGACAACCCGAGTGGGCCGACCAGCGTGGCGTTGATCTCGAATCGGTCGTTGTCAATCCAGGCGGGTCCGCCCACGACCTGGTTCGTGAACAAGGTGCTGTTTGGATAGCCATAGGCCAGCTGAATCAGTGTTCGAACCGTAAACACCGCCGAGAACCGCGACTCGCTTACCTGACGAACCCCCAGCTGCACGGTGGGATCGGTATGGCGCTTGACGGATACCACTTCGAACGATGCCGTCACAGGCAGCTCCGGTGGCTGCGTCTGAGAATCGGCGTTCCAAGGAGACGCGACGACGACGGCGAGGATGACGCCGAGGTGGACACGAGGTGAAGTGCCGCAGAGACGCATCGTTCACCTCCTTGGACACCGCCGACGCCGCGGCGCTCCCCAAATTCGCTGCCAGTCTAGTCGCCTTGAGCCAACTGAGATAGTGCTACGGGTGGATCAGTCGGCGCGCAGCGCGGCGAGCGGGTTCGCGCGGCTGGCGCGCCGCGCCGGCAGGTAGGCCGCCAGCCACGCCGCGGCGCCGAGCACGAGCGGCGCACCGGCCAGGGCAACAGGATCGAACGTCCCGACGCCGAAGAGCAGAGACGCGAGAAGGCGTGCCGCGAGCAGCGACGCGACCACACCGATCGCCCCGCCGACCAACACGAGTCGCAGGCCACGCGACGCGAGCAACCGGGCGACGCCGGCGGCATCGGCGCCAAGCGCCATGCGGATGCCGACCTCGCGGGTGCGCATCGCGACTGTGTAGCGCACCGTCCCGTACACCCCGATGGCGGCCAGCGCCACACCCAGCACCGCAAACGCCGCGAGCAGGAAGGCGCCAATCTGCGAGGGCAGTCTCGCTGCCGCCAGATGTTGCGCCATCGTCATTGTCTGCAGCACCCGCAAGTCCGGATCGACCTGCTGGCCCGCGCCGAGGAGCGCCAGCGACATGCGCGCCGGATCGCCGGCCGTGCGGACGACGAAGCTGGCCCCCGGCAGCGGCTGGCCCTGCGTGTAGCTCTGGTAGACGACGTCGCGAGGCGCCTCTCCGAGCGAGCGCACGGTGACGTCGCTCACGACGCCCACGATCATCAGGTCGGCCTCTCCCGGATCGGGCCGGCGGAGGATCCGCCCCAGCGCGTCGCCGTCGGGCCAGTAGCGGCGCGCCATCGCCTGGCTGATGATGGCGACCGGCTGACTGTCGCGCCCGTCGCGATCGTCGAAGGTGCGGCCCGCCAGGATCGTCATGCCGGCGGCGTCGAAAAATCCGCCATCCACGGTCGCTCGCGAAGCGCGAAACGTCTCGCGGCCCGCAGGCGGCTGGCGACCGTCGATCGTGAAACCGGTGTCGCTGGACGAGAGCTCGAGCGGCAGCGGCCAGATGAGGCCAACGGCGGTGGCCCCGGGCAGCGCCCGGAAACGTTCGAGCAGCCGCCGCGTGCGCGGCACGGCGGCGTCGGGCGCTGTCCGCGCGACGGGCATGATGACCGACAGGATCGCCGTCGGCGCGCGGCCGAAACCGGGGTCCACGGCCAGCGTTTGCTGCCAGCTCCGCAGGAACAGGCCCGCTCCCACGAGCAGCACGAGCGACATGGCGATCTGAGCGACCACCATCGCATTGCGCCACCGGAGAGGGCCCGGCGCATCGCTCCCCTTGCTGCCAGCCTTGAGCGCCGAGCCCAGGTCGGCGCGCGTGCCATGAACGGCGGGAACCAATCCGAGAAAGACCCCCGCCATCATGCCGGCGCCAGCCGTGAACGCCAGCACTCTCCAGTCGAAAAGCGTTCTCCAGCCGAGGCCAAAAGCAACGTCGAGTCGCAGGCCATAGGGCAACGGCAAGTCGATCGACAGCAGCAACTGGAGGAGCGCGAGCGCCAACAGGAGGCCGGCCGCCGCGCCGCCGAGCCCGAGCAGCGCGCTCTCCACCAGGACCTGGCGCGCGAGGGCGCCTCGACTGGCGCCGAGGGCCCGCCGCACGGCGATCTCCTGTCCTCGATCGACGGCGCGCGCCACCAGGAAGCTCGCGAGGTTCGTGCAGGCCAGTAGCAGCACCAGCCCCACGACGGCAATCAGGAGCCAGGCGGCCGCGCGCAGGAGCGGATCCACCCCAGGAACGACCTGCACGTCTGACGTCGGCACGAGCTCGAACTGCTCTCCGGGAATCCATCCTTCCGGGCGCGTGGACGTGAGCGACGCCGCCACGAGGGAGGCGGCGTGCGCCGCTTGCACTCGGGCCACGCCGGGAGCGAGGCGCGCCTTGACGAGCATGCTGTGGTTGAACCGCCGGTCGAGCATTTCGATGCCCATCAGCTCGTCCAGCATCGTCATCGGGACGAAGAACGCCGGCGTGACCGCCGGCAGGCCGCCGCGATAGTCGGCCGGCGCGACGCCGATGATCGTGTAGCCGCGGCGTCCCATCTGCAGCGTACGACCGACCACCCGCGGATCGCCACCGAAGGCTCGTTGCCAGTATCCGTGACTGAGCATCACCACCGGATGACCGCCGCGCGCGACGTCGTCCTCGGGCTGAATGGCCCTGCCAAGCTGCGGCGCGACGCCGAGCAGCGCGAACGCGCCCCCCGTCACCGCCTCGCCCATGACGGTGGCCCCCGTGCCCCCGTGATCGATTTGCGCGACACAAATCGCCGACGCGGCTATCCCGCTGAAGACCTGCGTGGTGCCCCGGCGCAGGTCCTCGATGTTCGGGTAGGACATCGGATTGAACTGCCCGGCGCTCTCGGCTTCGTAGATGTTGACGAGCGTGTCGGGATCGGCGAGCGGCGACTGGCGGAACAGCAGCGCGTGAGCCACGCCAAAAATGGCCGCGTTGGCGCCGATGCCGACGGCCAGCGAGAGTACCGCCATCGCGGTGAAGCCGGGATGACGGCGCAGCGAGCGCAGGCCGTAGCGGACGTCGCGCGCGAGATTCTCGATGGGGGCGGCGCGGAACTCGTCCCGCGTCCGTTCTCGCACCTGTTCGACCCCGCCGAATCGAATCAGCGCCTGCCGCCGCGCTTCGTCCGGCGTCATGCCGGCGCGCTGGTTCTTCTCGGTTTGCTGCTCGACATGGAAGCGGATCTCGTCATCGAGCCCGTCCTCGAGCCTCCGGCGCCAGACCAGAGAACGCAGCCGCCGTAACCCGTCAGCGAGCGCACCCATGAGGCCTCTCAGTTCACGGTCGTGACGTCGAGCACGAGGTTGATTGCGCGCGACATGCGCCGCCACTGCGCCAACGATTCGTTGAGATACCGCCGCCCGCGCGCGGTCAATGAGTAGTAGCGCGCGCGCCGGTTGTTGTCGGTGACCCGCCACTCGGAGCGGATGAAGTCCTGGCGCTCCATGCGATAGAGCGCCGGATAGAGCGACCCCTGGCCGAGTTGCAGCACCTCCTCGGACCACTGCTCGATGCGCTCGGTGATACCCCAGCCGTGCATCGGTTCGAGCTGCAAAGCCTTGAGCACCAACATGTCCAGTGTGCCCTGGAGCACATCGCTTCTCTCCTTCGCCAATCAGGGTCTCCTTTCGACAGACGAGGGGAGTCTATCCACTCTCCTTTCGAACGTCAACAGGAGTCGATGGCTCTTGACAGTCTCACGGCTATGTCTACACTGTAGACACCAATGGCGGAAGTCATCGGCCACTTCGAACAGGCGGTTCTCGTAGCGCTCATCCGCCTCGGGAATGATGCGTACGGCCGCGCGATCCTGACCGAGGTGCAGAAGCGGCTCGAGCGCGAAGTCTCCGCCGGCGCAGTCTACGCGACGCTCGAGCGCCTGGAAGTGAAGGGCTTCGCGCTCTCTCGACTCGCGCCGGGCACCGCCATCCGCGGCGGCCGCGCAAGACGCTATTTCGCGCCAACCGCCGCAGGCATTCGAGCCCTGAACGATGCGAAATCGGCGAGCGACTCCCTCTGGCGCGGCCTCGCATGGCCGCTGAAGGTGCGCACATGATCGACGAACAGGCCACCCCTCCGCGGATCGCTCAGATGCTCTTGCACAGTGCGCTGCGGCCTCACGATGCCGAGTCGATTGCGGGCGATCTGCTCGAGGAATACCGCGCAGTCAGGCGACCCTCACTCGGGCAGCTTCGGGCCGACGCCTGGTATGTCTGGCACGTTCTCAGCGTTGTGGGGCGGCCCGTCTGGCCGTTTGCCCTCGCGCTGGTCGCCATCAAATCGGTGCTCGCGGCGTTCATGCTGTTTCCGCTGATGGGGCGATGGAACCCGAGCCTCGTTCCGGCACCGAATGTCTCGTTGCTCGATGCGATGTTCTTCCTGGCCGCCGGCTACTACGGTGCGCGTCGAACGGGGCGCGTCGCCACTGGCGTCGTCAACTCCGGCGCCCTCGGCCTGATCGACTTCGCGCTGTTCGCTGCCTACGCGACGCTCGCGGGTTTCCCGACGCTGTTCGCCTCCATCTTGGAGAAGCCCTTTATCCTCGTCATTGGCTGCATCTTCCTGGCAATTGCCGCGGCGTTTGCCCTCACGCTCGGGGCGCTGGGCGCGGCGGCCGGGGCTTGGAGCGCGGAAAAGTTACCCAGGACGGATTCGTTGTAGCCGCGTCTTCTGCGTTCGAAGACGTGAACGCGTCCGCGTGTTCCTGCGCGACGAGAGCCACTTGACGCCGCAGAGTACAACGGGAAATATCTGGGCGACCCGATGGAGGGCGGGCGCTCGCCGGCCATGCCGGCTCGCGCTGACCAGGAAGAACAATGCGCGCCAGACGGTTGACGCGATGAGGATAGTCTCATGCGAGCGCTGATGATCACTGCGAGTACGTTGATCTTCGCCGCCGGCTTCGTCGCCGGCAGCCACCTGGAGCCCACGGTCGGGGCGCAGGGATTCACGGTCGTCATGGACTGCGGCGTGTCGGCCGTTCCGCAGCTCCGAACGACGCTCTATTTCGGGCGCGCGCGACCGAAGGGCGCCGTGTCCGAGCTCGAGTGGCAGCTATTCTTACGCGACGAAGTGACCAGCCGGTTTCCCGAGGGGCTGACCGTGTGGGAAGCGGAGGGCCAGTGGCGGACACCCGCTGGCAGCATTGATCACGAGCAGTCGAAGGTCCTGCTCCTGGTCCATCCCGATACGACGGCGGCGCGGCAATCGGTCCTTGCCGTTATCGAGGCGTATCGCAAGACGTTCGAGCAGCAATCCGTTCTGTGGGAAAGCGCGCGCGTGTGTGGCGCGGCCTAAAGTGGCGGAGGCTGATGGGCGCTCTCCGATTGCACTATTGAGGCCGCCCTTGAATGCCGTATGGCGCCGCGCGCGTTGGCCCGTCATCTGGTGCCGGACTTTCACGGCCTGCCGCGTCCGTTCTGGGCGCTGTTCGCCGGCACGCTCGTCAATCGCGTCGGCAGATTCGTTCTACTGTTCCTGGCGATCTATCTCACGGAAGTGCGGGGCCTGACGCCGACACAGGCCGGCGCGATCATCTCGGCATACGGCCTCGGCGCGATCGGCGGCGGCCCGCTCGGAGGCACGCTGTCGGACCGTATCGGCCGGCGCCCAACGCTGGTCGGGTCGTTGATCGCGGGCGGGGCGAGCATGCTCGTGCTCGGCCTCGTCACCCGAACACTGTCAATGACCATCGCGGCGGCCGTCACCGGCCTGCTGTACGAAATGTATCGCCCAGTGGTGTCTGCGACGGTCGCCGACGTGGTAAGTGCCGCCGATCGGCCGCGCGCCTACGGTCTGATCTACTGGGCGATGAACTTGGGGGTCTCTGGCGCGTCGCTTCTCGGCGGGCTCATTGCCACCCGCAGCTATCGCGCGCTCTTCGTGGATTGTGCTGCTTCAGCCCCGCGTCGCTGAAGTGATTCGCGATCGCTCACGCCCGTCGGTCCTCTCGGTGGCGTCACTGCTGCTGGCCGTCGGATTCGGGATGAACGCCTGGATCGGATCCATGCCGACGTATGCCGTGTCGGTGACCGTCTGGACGATGGGCGAGATTCTCTTCGCGCACGCCGGCGCGCGCTGGCTCTGGATCGATTGCTTGGTGACGGGGCTGGCGTCGCCGTGGGTTTCTTGATGCTGAAACGCGTGACACCTCGCCACGCTCCCTAAGCAGCCATCTGGCGACCGACGAACCCTCGGAGGGCGTTCGTGCGAAAAACGCCAGTTGCGCGCGGGTCGATGGTCGGTCTCGGCATGTGACCAAGCTGACGTCGTACCGGCAGGGCTTGCAGATGTATCCAGCGGGTGAAATCATCTCGCCAACTTGGACGGGAAGGGCAGTTATGTGGCGTTCGGCACTTCGCGACGTCGTCAAGACGGTGCTCATGTGCAGCGTCGTGCTCTTGCCGGACGAGCACCTGTGCGCCGAGCAGAGTCCGAGCTCGTCCCCGGGCTTTGACGTCATTTCAATAAAGCCAGTTCCGTCTGATTCCCCCCCGCAGATGGTTATCAGCACACCGCAGGGCGGCGGAATCAATGCCGTACGCGTCACACCTAGATTTTTGATTCGCTACGCCTTTGCGGTGGACGATTCCCTCATTGTCGGCGCGCCTGACTGGACCGCTTCTGCACGATTCGATGTCCTGGCGACAGGGCGGGCAGGAGTGTCAGCCGACACTACTCGCGCGATGGTGCGTTCATTGCTGGCGGAGCGGTTCAGTCTACAGGCCCATACGGAGACGCGTGAACTGCCAGTGTATGCATTGGCGGGGTATGGACCGGGCGGGAACCTTGGAGAAAATCTCCGACGGGCGCCTGTCGCCTGCATTGAGCGTGACCCGAGGGCTGCGCGGTCAAGTCCACCGAGGGCGCTGCCGCCCCCAGCCGAACCGATGCCCTGTGGCTTGCGAGTGGCGTTCGGTCATATCTCCGGCGGTGGCGTCACGATGAGGGAACTCTCGAACGTCTTGATCCAGCCCACCGGTCGACCGGTGTTGGACCGCACCGCATTGACGGGCATATTCGACCTCGTGATGAACTTCACACCCGAGGTCCTCCGACTAGGCACGGCAGGTGCGACGAATCCTGATGCGGCCCAGCCTGATGCTCGCCCGGTCCCTCCCGATCCAACAGCGCCTTCGATCTTCACCGCCATGCAGGAGCAGCTCGGGCTCAAGCTGGAGCCATCGAGGGCGCAAATTGAGGTTCTTGTCGTTGACGGTATCGAGTACCCAACACCGAACTGACGAGGAGGTAGAACTTATCCCCCAAACACACGTATCGAGAAACGATTCGCACAGCAGGCCGCGTCTGAACTCGACTCAGCCACGTCAGCCCATATGCCTGGCTGGTTCGACGCCTTGTTCAGGAAGGACTCAAAAATGGTGCTGCGAATGAGGACGGCAGTGTTGGCGGCGTTTCTACTTTTGGCGGTAATCGGGCAGATGCAGGCGATGCAAGCGCAGACGGTGGATGTGACGGGCGCCTGGGATGTGACGATTACCAAGCCCGACGGGTCGGTGTCCGGTCTTGCGATTCTGAGTCAGGACGGCACCAAGATTGTCGGCATGATTGGCGCCGCGGTGACGGACATGTTTCCGGTCGAGGGAACATGGGATGGAGACAGGCTAACCATCCTGGCACGTCCCCGCAAGGGACGCACCACGGCGTTTGCGAAGTGCGAGTTAACCGGCACGCGCGAGCGGATGACCGGAACGATCGACACCGACAAGGGGACGGTCGAGTTCATACGCAAGCAGCGACAGAACTAACTGCCGGCTACCATCCGACCGGCTATGGACGAGTCCGCTCAGCACCTCAACGAAGGAGCGCACAATGCCTCTCATGAGAGGCCGGCCGCATCGATCGCTTCTGTCGAGCTGGAATGCTCGCGGTCGCACCCGGCGACGCGTCTACTTGCGAAGGGCAACGGAGGAGTTTTATGGCAATCGCAAAGATGATCGGTCCTTACAAGCAGATTGAGGGTGCGATAGAAGCCGGATTTGGTCACATTCGCCGAATGGGCGACTCGAACAAAAAGGAGTATGCCTTCGTGGCAGCGCTCAAAGTTCAAGGGACGAGTCGATCGTATTGCTACAGCGAGCCAACAACAAGCAACGCACAGAATTACGTGAACTTGAATATCGAATTGGCGGCTGGACTCATGGGCCGAGCCTTTTGTCACAATCATCCAGACAACATTGCCGACGCAGGCTTCGGTAGTGACGATGCTGCTTCGTATTCTGCAGCAGCGAAAAACGGGTCGACGTTGGTGTGGTACATGATGAACAAATTCAACGAGATCAGAGTCGCCAACAGCCAGTCAGATTTCCCCGGTGGGAAAGTGACCGGATTCAAGCCAAAGCCTTGAAGTGCAACGCTCGTTTGAACGCGTTCTGCGCGGCGCTCGGCGCCCAGTCCGCCGATGATCTCGATCACCTGTTCCACGCACGCCAGTGGTTCGAGCTCCGATTCGCCGCCACCGATCGTTCGCCTGCCTTGATGCGCGCGGCGGTGGCGACCGCGTTCAATGATCCAGGAACCGCCGAGCGTCTCCTGCGCGACGTCATCAGGTCGGCGCCGGCTTCGAGCGCCGCGGACGAGGCGTACGGCATGCTCTCGCAGATCTACCTGCGATCCGGACAATACCGTCGATGGCTGATGTCGCACCAGCAGTGGATTGCGGCAATGCCCGATTCCGCGCGTGCTCGCGCCGAAGAAGAAGACGAGGCGAAATTGGCCGGGCGGCCGGATCAGGTCAACCGCCGTCCGCGACGCGCCGTTCTTCGGCACGACCCTGGGGATTTCACGATTCCCGTATCAGTCGACGGGAAAGCCGACGACTTTGTCTTCGACACCGGCGCCTGGACTTCGGTCATGACCGAACGAATGGCGGCGCGGCTGGGACTGACAATCGACGCGAGGCGCCGAGTGATCACGGGGTCGTCCGGTCAATCCACCGGCTTCCGTACGGCGATCGCGAAAGAGGTCGACATCGGCGGCACCCACTTCCGCAACGTGTCGTTCGCGGTGATCGAGGGGACAGGGCCAATTGCCGACGCCGACTTCGGCATCGTCGGCATGCCGATTCTGCTCGCGCTGGGCGTGATTCGATGGTCGCCCGACGGCGCGGTGGAAATCGGTTCGCCCACACCGGCTGTGCGAGCCGATGCGAACCTCGTCTTCGATCGGAATCGGCTGCTGCTGCGGACGCGCGTGTTCGGCCGCGACGTGCTGACGACACTCGATACCGGAGCAAACTCGACGGACCTCAATGCGAACTTTGCGACCACGTTTCCGCAGGCGGTTCAGGGCGGGAAAAAGGGGACAACCGACATCACCGGCGTCGGCGGCACGCAGACGTTCGACTCGCTCGAGATTCCGGAAGTGACCTTCGAGATCGGTCCGGCCGAAGTGTTACTGCGACCCGCAACCGTCACGTTCCAGCGCATCGGTACCATCGGAGGCGAGTGCTGTGTTGGAAATGCGGGTGAGGATCTCCTCAAGCGGGGCTTTACCATCGACTTTTCGGCGATGACGCTGCGGCTGGTCGGCAGCACGCGCTAGGGGGTCTCATGAACAGCAAACGTCTAGGCGTGGGCATCAGTTTGGGTCTCTGCTTCGGAGCGGCACTGGGGACGGCGTTGCACAATCTAGGGTGGGGTTCGTCTGCCATAGGCGTGGGGATCGCCCTTGGCGTCTCACTTGGCACAGTCGCGTCGTCGAGGTTCGTTTTCGGTGGACGATCCGACGCGGCATTGGCCCGCAAGAAGGTGGTATCTGAGAAGCCCCTTCCCCATCCGTTGGGTCTGTGAAAGGGATGACCATCCAGCCACACTGACCCACTACTCGCTTGACGGCTATCGGACCCACAGCGGGAACGTTAGAGATCTCGTGAAGTTCATTCCGGATACCGCCTATAAACTGAGGAGGCGCCAATGCGGATTACAGCGATCATTGCGTTCGTCGCCGTCGTTCACATCGGGTCGGCTTCGATCGCTGCGCAGCAGCCGACGGATGGATTGCCGCCACAAGCGAACCCTTTCGGGAACCTGTTCGCGCCGTCGAGCAAGCCTCCCTCGCCACCACGCTTCCTGTTCCCGACTCCGACGCTCAATCAGCCTCCAGACGTACACCTCGCCCCAAAACCGGCGGTCGTCTGCGGGTTAACGTTGATCCCTGGCGATCCAAACGTCGACCCGGCAATCCGGCATGAAGTCCCCGAGGACGGTCCCAGGTTTTTGATCCGATCCGTCGACCCGAAACTCTGTCGACGGCCTTAGTCCGCCTGCACGGACCAATTCAGCGAGCGGGCGCACCGCGGGAGGGGTGTCATTTCGCGCGCCCTGTCTCTTATCCGACGCCATCTTGCGGGGAGAAGAGCCGAATGCTGCGCATCAGTATCGGCACCGACCAGCTGGCCTCGATGGCTGCGCACGCGCGGGTGTAATTCGCGTCCAGCACGACGGCTCCCAATGCCCGCAACGCCTTGGCGGGGGGCTTGTGGCGGCGGCGGAGGATCTAGCGGAGTTCTTCCTCGATGCCGTTTTCACATGTGTGCTGTTTTTTGCCCGGTCTCGTGACGGGGTGGACTATCGCACGGAGCCATGATCAACGTTCGCCAGGCCAACACGCGCGTGAAGCCGCTCGACTATGGGGCCGGCGCCAAATAGTGCTTTCGCGCTCGGAGGCTCATGTTCGGACGTCGTAAGGTCACCACGAGCGAACGAAGACGTCCGTCCGCCTGAGCGGGAGTGAACCCAAGCATGTACTGCTCATGCAGCTCCTCGATCATCGGCGCAAAGAGTCGAGAGAAGTCTCGGCCAGTCCCGGCGTTCACGTAGCCTCCGCCGGTGTCTTCCGCTATCTCTCGAAGTACAGGAGCTGGTGCTCGCACGATGGGACTGCCACGTTCACTAGACCGGTTACTGAGACCGACACCATAAATCGCCACGCTGGTCTCGGCCGCTCTCTGCATGACAGTGTGTGCCGAGGCGGAACTCGCTGTGTCCGTCCCATCGCTCACCACGAAGATGGCGCGACGATTCATGTCGCTGGTGAAGATGGTGCATCCTTCCACGAGCGCGTCATAGAGAATCGTCATGTTTGCGCCCGGCGCCAGCGGCACACGCGCCGCCAGCTGATGGTCGTCGGCGGCGAATGGCGGACTCAAACGGAGGACGCTGCTGAAGGTGCCGACTTGAACGGTGTCATCTGGTCCAAGTCCCGCGATCACTGCATTGGCAGCGGACCTGACCTCCGACAGCGATTCGATCATACTTCTGCTCGTATCGAGCAGCAGGAGAACGTGGGCGGATTGCTGAATTTTCCCAAATGCCACAATCGACACAGGTCGCCCGTCATCGAATACCCGAAAGTCGTCCGGTCGTAAGTCGGCGATGGGTTCGTTCAGTTCACTATGGATGGTTACGGGAACCGCCACCTGGTCAATGGTGGACCTAAACGTCTGGGCACTCGCTAAGGTGGACAGAACCACGACCACAAGGAGAGATCGCATTCACGATGAATGTAGGCTCATCGGCAGAACTGGACAAGCCGGTGCTCAGTCTCCACCGGGTGTGACTTGCTTTCTATAAAGACGTGGTCCGTCATTGCCCTTTGATTGGAACGTCGAGCGTTCTGTACCTTCCCGTCAATCGATCGCGAACGATCACTCGCACTGACGACGTCCTGGGGGGCGCGTTGATTCCGGATCAGATGATGGACGGGACGAAGCCATTTAAGGAATTCATTTCAGGCCGGGCGAAACTCCTGGCTCAGACAGCCGAACGGCTGATCAAGACCGGCTGAGCGAGACGCACTGCGCGTGCGACTCCCCGAACGCGCGCGATTGGGCCCGCGTGGCGCCGAAGTCCCGTCAGATACGCACCCGGCTGAGCCGATCGCTCACGCGCGTGCGATCAGCATCAGGTGCCGGCCCTTCAGCCAGGGCACTGACGCTCGAAGCACCCGGTTGCGGGTTTGTCTCGTCGACGACGCGTTATCTGGCAGGCACGAGCCTGGGAGGAACTGTGGCGACAGCAGTGGAGACGACAGCCGTCCGATCGGCCGCGATGGAGGAACGTCCGATGGTGGTGCACACCATCGTGCTCGCATTTGCGGCAGACCCGGTCGTCCGGTGGTGCTGGCCGGAAGCGCATCAATATCTCGAAAGCATGCCGGCGTTTACCGTCGCCTTTGCGGGCGGCGGATTCAAGGACGGCAGCGCGTATACGACCGACGGGTACGGGGGCGCCGCGCTCTGGCTGCCTCCCGACGTGCATCCAGACGATAACGCGGTGGGCGACATCGTGGATCAGACGGTCGCGAGGTCACTCCGGAGAGACCTCCAGACGCTAATGGGCAAGATGGCCGCCTCCCATCCGGATGGACCGCACTGGTACCTGCCGATGATTGGGGTCGACCCGGCGTATCAAAACAAGGGCCTTGGCGCCGCGCTCCTTCGCCACGCCCTCGAACGGTGTGACCGCGAGGGTCTGCCAGCCTATCTCGAGTCGACGAATCCGCGGAACATCTCGCTGTACCTGCGCCACGGCTTCGTCGCCGTGGGTGAGATTCAGGCCGGCTCGTCGCCGACCGTGGTGCCTATGCTTCGACTACCGCGGTGAACATTGCAGATTGCGAATCGCAAATTGTTGATTGCTGAATGACATCCACCGTTCAGGTCAGCAATGGGCAGTCAGCGATCAGCAATGAGTTGAGCAGCTTGAAGTCTCGGTCTATTGATGCCGCAACGCGGCCACCGCGGCATACGTCGCCCGACCTTGCACGGCTCGCAGCATAACGCCAAACCGGCGGCACCGAGAATGTCCGGCAAATGGTTCCGACGAAATCGGTCCGCAGCGGCGACCCGCCCAGACGCGCGAGCTACGTGCGCCCCGCACGGGGTGGAGCAGTTTTCCCGCCTCAATGGCCAACCCCGACACCATCTTGCGGGGACAAGAGACAGCGCGCGCCAAATGACACCCCCCTGAACGTGTGAATGGCGGATGAGCGTACGGGGCGCCGCCTAACGGTCGACAAAAACTCTCCGACAATTATCCACACAATGTGGTTATAATGCCCGCCGTCGATGATTGGGAACTACGAGTATTTGGTGCTCTCGGCTGCAGTTCGGCTGGGCAACGCCGCGTACGGCGCTTCCGTCATGAAGGAAATCGCCGAGGCCACCGGTAGCCCCTGCTCGGTGGGAGCGCTCTACACGACGCTCGATCGGCTGGAAGATAAAGGGCTGATCATCACGTCGATGGGCGACCCCACGCCTGTGCGCGGGGGGCGTCCCAAGCGCCTCATTCGCGTGACGCCCAAGGGCCGGCGTGAAGGGGCCGTCTTCTACCAGATCGTCATGCGCGCGAGTAACGGCACGCTATGGGCGACGTGAAAACACGTCCGACGCTTCTGTGGCGGACCGCTGATGCTGTCTCGGCGCTCCTCTCTCCCGCTGAGCGACTGGCGGTCCTCGGCGATCTGGCCGAAGCGCATGTCCGCGATGGAGAGGCACTGCGCGACGTTGCCGGATTGGTCCTCCGCCGTCAGCTCAATCAGGCGTGTAGCATTGCCGGACTGTGCGGCACGTTCCTGCTGGCCTTGCCGATCGGGATCGTCCTCAGCGCACGCGCGCAGCATTGGGCGGTAGGCGCCGGAGTTTACCTGTGGTCGTTTCTGCGCGTGGGCAGCGTCGAACCTCTGGCGCGAACCATCTGGAACGCCGGCGACGCCAACGCCGCCACGGTTGCCGTGTGGGTGCTGCTCAACGCCGCGACGCTCGCGGTGTGGTCGACTGGCGCGGGGTGGGCGCTGGGTGCCTTCGCGCGTCGAGGGAACTGGATTCCCGTCCTGCTGTTCTACGTAACCGTCCTACTTGTCAGCATGATCCGCAATGACATCGGCGTCCTTCCACGTCATCCGGCGTTCGCGGCGTTTGGGGTGGTGGCGACCGCCACAGCAGTACACAGCGCGCTCCTGGTGATCGCACCTGCGCTTTACGGTCTCGGGTTGGGCCTTGCGCGCCGCCCCGTGTCGGTCGCGGCACGCGTGGCCTTTGCCATGGCGATCATGCTGCTGACGTACCGCGCGGTGGACGTTTAGTCCAGCGCCCCGCAGCATCCTCCCCCCAACGACCGTGGCATGGACGAGACCATTCCGAATACCTGTTAGTAGCCCAGGCCCATCGTAAGACTCTCCTCGATGCAGGACCTGAAGCTCTCGAACCGGCATTGTCATTCCGCGGAGATGACGTCTTGACCGCGCCTGCCGTCGTCCAGCGAGGCCGGGCCATCGGTTGAGCCGGAAGAATGTGTGTGGTAGCTTCCTGTGCCAACGCGATGTCACATTACTTATCCGCGGCCGGGAGTGTTTCGCGCGCTTCTGGACTGGGCACCTCACTGGTCAGTGACTCCGCGGTTTCTGCGGAAGCCGGTGCCGCAATGTCCTGAGCGGCAATGTCTCGCAGCGCTTTGAGGTGCATTCGGTAGGCGGACGCGCCGCCAGCGGTGATCGAGAGCCAGGTGCGTGGACGGCGTCCAACTTTACCTTTGTCCACCCGGACGTAACCCGCCGCTTCCAGTGTGGCGACTTGCTTGGACAGCTCCGAGTCACTCACCTCGACCGCGTCGCGGACGAGCGCGAACTCCGCCTTGTCCAAGCCATCCAGAGCGGCCACGAGTGACAGTCTGACCCCGTTCGTGAGCAGGTCATCAAGGCGGTGTCTAGGGTGCTGCCCGCTCATGCACGCGACTCCCGCCAGGCGCCGACAATCATCGGCGCGCCAACGATAATCGCCGCAGGAATCCAGTAGGCTGGCTCCCCCTTGAATCGGGTTATGCCAACGACGAGGGCCACTGCATAAAGGAGCCCGCTGGCGATAAAGTAAAACGGGACGCGCCGACCGAGGCCGGAAGCAATCGCCCGCTGCCGATGGACAAAAACCAACATGACGACAATGAGGCCACCCCACAGCGTCGGCAGGACAGCCGGGATGTTGGTGTTCAGACTGGTCAATCCGAGCAGCAGGGTCATCGCGGCGAATCCCGCGCCGAACACACCAATGTATGTAGCCACCCAGCGAGCTGAACGGCGGGTTCGCGCGGCCGCGGATTCGGCGGCGCCAATCGCCGAGCGGGCGTCTGAAGGAGTGATTTCGTTGTTCATATTTGAACAATAGCATTCATATTCCACAATTGCAAGCACATTCTAAATGTGCGTTCATCGTGCTATTCGGCATGAAAAGGCGGCGGGAACGACAAGCCGCGCCTCAGCGAGCGCGTCGATATTCTGATGTCCCAGATGCCAACCGACCTGTTGTCGAGGCTGGAGGCGCTACGAGCGACTCACGGCGGCGTGCCACTACGCATGTCGCCCAGTGTCGACGTCCTCCGTCGATTCCCGCAGTCAACCGGCGCGGATCCGGCGTAGCGCTCAGGCAGTCGAACGAACCCTTGCGGCCGAATCGCGTCCTGACGAGCGCAACTCCTTGCGGTTACTAACGAGTAGTCGCGTTGCGCGCTTGCCGGGGAGTCACGACTGGCGACTAGCGCCGTTTGCGACCACTGCGGGAAGGAGTGTCTCTGGGGCGCATAACGGATCAACGCGTCGGCGCGAGCGCGACCAGCGCACCGGGCAGCCAGGCACTAAGCTCCTCCGGCCCTGAGTAGCGGAACACCTCGGCAACCCAGGGGTATCTGGTGAGGTGCTCGAAAGTGCCGTACTCACGCGCGGAATCCGCGAGGATCGGCTGCACCGGTACCGAAGGCAGCGCCGGTACCACCGCCATCAACTCGTGGGGCACGCTTCTGGGATCGGTCAGGTCCGCGATGACAGCCCGTGAGAGGTGGGCCAGGGTCGAGATCGTCTCCGTCAGATCGCGATTCCGCGGTCCCTCGAAATCGAACAGTATAGGTACCAAGTTGTGCTCGCGCAGTACGTCGCGAATCGCGTCGAGCACCACCTTCCGTTCCAAGGTGAGATCAAGACGGCCTTCCTGCCCACCGTCTCGATGACGTCGCGGATGCGCTCGTTGTGGAGGAGCAGATACAGGAATTGTGCGATCGCCAAGTTGTCCGTCGTGATGGCGTGCTCCCCTTCAGGAGTGATGAGCAGATCTCGCTGGACGGCCCCGCGGAGCTCGACATTCCATGCGGCGACCCCGTACACCTGGCTGCCCGTCAGGTCGGCCCCTTCGAGATTCGTGCCCACGGCGATCGCTTCACGGAGATCTGCACGACTCAGCTTGGCACCGCGCAAGTCAGTGTTGGTGAGATTGGCGCCGCGGAGGCGGGCGCTCCGCAAGTCCGCTCCGGCCATCCGCGCGCTTGAGAGATCGGCGCCGCCAAGTTCCACTTCGACGAGCGTGGCGTTCTCGAGCATCGCATGCTGCAGGCGGGCGTTCCGAAGGTAAGCCTCCGAGAGGTCGGCGCCACTCAGGTTGGCGCCGGCGAAGTCTGCGTCTCCAAAGTAGGTTAACGCGCACCGGGCACCCGATAGGTCTGCGCCTGGGAGTCGCACCGTCTGTAGATGCGCGGAGCTCAGGTCGGGCACGATCAAGGCGTTCTGCTTGCGCCAGCGATTCCACGCCGGGGTGCCGAGCTTGAGGAAATCGAGGTGTTCAGAAAGGGCCATCTTAGATGCACCGTCTCAAGCTTCTGGACACGCGGTAGAACTCCGTTGCCGGCAACATTCCAAGCGTGATCACATCTCAATAGCTCGGCACTGTCGTCTTCCGTCCGGGGTGCGGCCGGTGACTACGCCGTCGCACCCTACTGCCCCGTTCCTGTGAAGTTCTCGGTGTCGGCGCGAGACCGTACGGGGCGTGACATTTCCGAAGGCATGCGCGAACTGGGAGCTCTCCGAACACACTGGCGGGACACACATGTTGGGGCGCGAAGCGAGTATAGCCAGGGATGTCCGCGTGCACACCAAACCGATAGGTAACGAGCAGTCGCCTAGTGACGACCTACCAATGCGCGAGCGTGCGCCCCTGCCGTTTCTGCAGAGGCCCCGGCAGACACGGACGCGCGCGGGGGGTGTAGCAGTTTTCCCGCGCCAATAGCTAACCCCGACACCATCTTGCGGGGATAAGGGATAGCGCGCGCCAAATGACACCCCCCGCGTGCATGCGCGAGGCGCGCGCGTGCCCCATCCGAGCGATGTAGGCATGAAAAACGTGTGGCCGCCCGTGGAATTTAAGCGACGCGTGGGGCGTGTAGGCATGCGAATCGCGCGGGAACTCGCGCCGCGCAAGCCGGTCCTTCGCGCACACTGCCGCGAAAATCCGGTTCGCGGCTGGATCATCGGCTAGCTCGGCTGATGACGCTGTCGAAAGAATTCATCCTCGCTGAAATTGGGCGTTTAGCGCGCGCCAACCAGGGCGTCCCACTCGGGCGCGAGCGCTTTACGCGTGCGACCGGTATTCGCGAAACGGACTGGGCGGGGCGATTCTGGGCGCGTTGGAGCAACGCAGTACAGGAAGCCTGGCATCGAGGCATATTGGCATCAGCGCTTTGCGACAAAACGCATGAACGGCGAATGGTTCGCTCTCGATTCTCAACAGATCCGGGCGTTTAGACGCCGCACCTTCATGTAGGTCTTGCCGAGACGTTATCCGTGGAAACGATCATTCAGAGCCTGCTTGATTACCTCAAGAAGGAAAGCTCTGTACTGAGACGATCGCCACTCCTTGCTGCGCTCCTCTTGCTCGTTGGGGCGCTCGTCGGCGCCTGGGGTGTCAAGCTGTTTCTCGACGAGAGAATCAGCGTCCTGCGCGAACAACTCGCGCTAGCTAGTCAGCGGAGTACGACGCAGGCCGCTGTCGACGAGGATCCGCACAATCCCATCGCCGTAACGCTCGATTGGCAAATTCCGATCGGTGGCTCCCGTCGTGAGAGTCCGACGACGCTGTGGCTGGCTGACGAGGATTCGCGGACCCCGATCAATGCAGCACTGCATGTAACGATGAAGGGCCGAACCACTTCGCCGATCTACATCAGCGAGCTGTTTGTGGAAGCGAGGGCTCGACCCTCGAAGAACTGGATCGAGCTGAAAGTGTTAAGAGAGTCAGAGGGGCAGGTCTTTATCACCGATCCTAAGCCTTTGTCGGCCGCGCTTGGATGGAGTCGCGATACGCCGCTTCTACCCGCTCTGCTCTCACAGCGTCCGCTGACGAAGGACGACAACCTGAGCGCCTGGGTTCTTCTGGGTTTCCCGGAAGGTGCCTCCCTTGAGGATCCCGAATTCCGCATTCGCCTCATCGACAATTCAGGTCGGACGTTTGTTCTCGCGCTTGATCGTTCCAGCGGCGCTCTCCAAGGAAAAGCCATGTTCGTCTTTTCGCGGTACCCTGAACGCGACTTGAGCAAACTCCCGATCGAGTACTGATGTTCTGAGCGTAGCAGAGCGCTCAGCCCGTACCTGTTTCGGCCTCTTCAGCCCTCTGTTCGACTCGGCAAATGTAATTCATCTTTCGAACGAACGCCGTCCGCATTACGCCTGAGTCCGCATTCAGGAGATCAGCCGCGTACTGCTCGATAACGGTTTCGAGAAGGGTATGGAAGCCTTTCGTATTGATTATGATTCCCTGCCGGTCATCTGAGTATCCGACCACGGAGACGCCGCCGCGCTTAATGCGCGATGTGCCTCCCGCCTCAGTCTGGTGAAGCAACGGGGTACACGCGGAGCGCGAGCGCCAGGATGTCACGCGTCATGGCGTCCCCCCTTCCCCGGCGCATACCTTTCAAGGGCGGTGCGCAACCACCAGCCAGGTCCCAGGATTCGCAACAGGAACTCATCCGCGGTTTCCAAGAGGTCGGCGACCCACAGCACCGTCCGGTTCAGTAGGTAGACGACTTGGTCGCAGAATCCGCGGATCACACCGGCTGCAGCGCGTAGCGGACTCCGTTCGGGATTCTCGCGCGTCTCCTTCGGCCAGGTGTCTTGTGCGCGCGTCAGGTCGGCACGGTGATCGTTGACCGGGACAGGGACCGTAATCGGGCTATTGGCTCTGCCCGCTACATGATGAAAATCAATCTCGCTCTGTCCGCGCTTCTGCCGTTGACCGGCGGCACAGATCATCGGGGCGGCTCCCTCGATCAACGCTTCCGGACGTGCTTCGCCGCACGCGCATGTCGCGCCCTCTCCGACGCGACGCTGCGCGACGGCTCGCCGACGAGTCGCGCCGACTGGATCTCTTTGGGGTAGCTTCTTATTCATCGCCCACCCCCGCGCGCGTAAATGCTCTCGAACGACAACACGCCCGCGCTGCCCAATCGATCGAGCGTGACGACGTCAGTCACGAGCGTCAGTCGCTCGCCCTCGACAGACCGAATCGAAACATCCTGAAACGTCCCGAGCGCCGATGCGTCGCCCTTCGACAGATAGCGATGCACGGCGTTCAAGTACTCGGCGACGAGGGTGGCGTCCTTGGAATTCCGAAGTGCAACCTCTGTCAGGCCGTCAGCGGTCGGAATCACTACGACCCGCAGCAACGAGTCAGATGCCGCGGCGACGTAGCGTCCACCTGACCGCTGTCGGATCGCTGAGCCTGCAAGCCGCAAGACCTTTGACGCGCTGATACCCGCGTCGCGGGTCGCTTGCTGCAACGACGTGCCCTCGGCGCGCATCGCTGCCACCACGTCAATGACGCGCTGCCAGGTGTCTTGCTGATCGTTCGTCATGTTGAAGAGGTCGTCTGCCGAGCGTGGCTGACGCAGGGTTGGGCTAGCGCGTCGCTGTGACATTCGTGCGGTCGTTCGTGTTCGTTTTGGCATTTCAGGCTCCTCCAAAGAACAAGATTCTTAGGCCTGTTTTGGCAGGAGCGTGTCGGCACGTGCAGTTACGAGCACCCAGTATCAAACGTATTTACCGCATAATTAAAACGACCACACAGTGCTTCGATTCCTCGCGGGAAGTTGGCGGAGCAAGCCAATATCTAAAGGCATAGATTAAGGATAGAGACGCTGCGATTGGCACCTGTGAAGAGTCACATCGTCCGCATTATTAGCTCTTGTCGGTGCAGAACGAGCCGCAACAATGGTCAAACGAAAAAAGACCCAGAAAAAAGCTCTTGACGACCATCTGAGCAAACGTGGTCCCGGGCGCCCGTGGAGCATGGCCTTCTATCGCGAGGTCGTTAATCGCTCCGTGAACTATCGAGGGGTGTTCTCGCGCCCCGGTGTCTGGGAACAGCTCTACCCGGCGCTCAAGAAAGAAACCACGACGGTGGCCGACGTTGAGCAAGCCTTCATCGATGCGGGTGTGTCCGAGCTACACGATTTCATTCCGTCGCTGGCGTCGTTGATCCTGAGGGTCGTCGGCGAGCCGAAATTTCCGCGACGAACGAAGTCGCAGATTCACTTCTTCGCCGATTGTCTCGCCGCGCGCGGGCATGTGAAGCCCCGACGCTCGAAAGACATCTGCGACACCTATCGGAAACTGTTCATCAGCGACCACTCGATCATTCGCTACGAATACTGGGTCCAGTGTTCGTGCGGGTATCGGGGAATCTCGACGCACCGTGCCTGCCGCAAGTGCGGCGCGCCGGTCCTGAGGATCGACGATTAGTCGCCGCCTCACTTCAAGCGGGGCGCGATCGATGCTGGAACATCAATCGCGCCCCTGACCACCCAGGAGAGGTAACCTCCCATGGCAGCTTCGAAGACCGTAGCGCAACTCGCCGCGGCTCTCAACGATCAATCGCTCCGACCGCGACACGGCGTCATCACGTTGAGCGGGTATGGCATCTCGGTCCGCGTCGATCGGGGACATCTGGTGTTCGAGGACGGCGTCGGACTGAACCGCCGACGAGGTCGCCTCGCGCGCATTGGCCATCAGTTGCGACGGCTGATCATCATCGGCGCGGACGGCGTCGTGTCCCTCGCGGCCCTCCGCTGGCTGGCCGACCAGAAGGCGGCCTTTGCCATGCTCGATCGCGATGGCGCGGTGCTCGCTGTGACGGGACCGGTTCGGCCGTCTGATGTGCGGCTGCGACGGGCGCAGGGACTGGCCCACCAGACAGAGACGGCGGTTGCAATCGCCCGCGACTTGATCGGGCGCAAGCTCACTGAACAGCGCAGAGTCTCGATGACGGCCCTCGGTGATGAATCGGCCGCGGCGGCGATCGAGTCGTTTCATGGGCAGTTGGCCGAGGCGAAAGCCCTGGACCACATTCGGAGAATCGAGGCCTACGCCGCGATGGCGTATTGGGGTGCGTGGCGGGCGGTGAATGTATCGTTCCCTCGTCATCAACTGGCCCGTGTGCCGATGCACTGGCGAACGTTCGCCGCTCGGCATTCGCCCTTGACCGGCTCGCCACGCCTCGCAGCCGATCCGATCAACGCGATCCTCAACTACCCTCATGAACGTGTCGAGGGCGTACGCGGCTCGCGTCAGGCGGGGGCAAGTGACGCCCCATCGCCGACACTGGCTGTCTTTGGCCACGTTGGTGGGGGCGCTTCCGCGGTCCTGAGCGACGTCTCCGGCCCATTGCCAGGTGCTGTCCAGCTTACTATTGGCGAGATGGACTCAGAGACCGTGCGAACGGCTGTCGAGACGGCAGTCACGGGACTCGTCACTCTTGTCGCGGCGTTTGCTGGCTCGTGGTACGCCTTCCGACTCAGCGATCAAGCAAAAGCGCGAGAAACGACCGCAGGCCACGTTGCGGCCATCAACCGAGCACAGTTCGTTCTGATTCAGCAGTACAACGCCTTACGAGTTTTTCAGCAAAGATCGATCGAGCCCGTCCGGTCCGACTCGCTGCGGTTCATTAACATGCGGCCGACGCTCCCGCTGCGGCAACTGTCGGTCCCTCTCGATATCGATAGTCTTTCGTTTCTTCTGGAGACAGACGACCGCGAGTTCGTCTTCAAGCTGCTAATCGAGGAGCAGCGCTTCAAGACTGCGCTCCAAGCCATTAACGAGAGATCGCGCCTGCACATCGAAGAGGTTCAGCCAAGGCTTATGGCCGCCGCGATCCGAGAGAAAAGTGAGTGCAACATCGAGGACCTTGTCGGCGCATTGGGAGAACATTTGCTTTTATTGATCCAGCGTGGCACCGAGGAGGCGGTCCGCGAAGTCGACCTCACACTTGCATCCACGATCGAGCAGTCTCGGGCGCTTTACACGGCAATGAAGAAGCGCTTCCCTGGACACACGATTATCCGCTTCGAACCCGACGAGCCGTCCGACTCGCAGACGGCGCATGATGCGCCGAAGGTGTAACCGCCCGTGGCGGACCAGTCGCGGTCTGAGCGTGCAATGGATTTCGAACCAACGTTCTATCTCTACGACAGGCAAATAGGGCGAGTCGTCGACTACATGGACGGTGTGATACCTCACCTGCTGAAGGCCCAAACCGGTGTGCCCGTCTTTGTGGAAAGCATGACCGTAATCATGGTTGCTCGGTTCGAGCATTTTGCAACTTCTCTGGTCGCCAGCGCCGTTCGGTCTCGGGAGTCTGTCGCTCGTGACCACTTCCGACGTCACGGCAATCCAGACGAGTCGCCGGTTGCGCAGTCTTGCGATCTCAGAGAGTTGATCCGGATGGCGCGGCGTCGGGTGTCGCTCAAGAAAGGCGGGCGACGCTTCGAAAGCCTATTCGGCGTCCTGTTTGGATTCTCGCCTTGGCCGAACGATGTCACGCTGACGACGATCGCGGACCTAGTGTTGCTCCGCAATATCTTCGTGCACGAAGGCGACACCGTCCTAGACGAGCACGCCAGACAAATGCACCGACAAGCCGTATTCGCACGCCGCGATCGTGGAGGAACGGCCATTTACTCGGTCGACTACGCGGCAGCGCTCCCGTTCTTGCGAGACGCGATTGTTGCTCTGAAGGCGCAGTCTGATCATGTGAAGGCCGAGCTTCAGTCTCGCGCGTGAGCTTCGCATACACCAAACGGCGACACGATGACTGAATCCGAACAGGACGCTCAACGCCACTTGATGAATCTGGCATTTCAGTACCACGTTGCAGGCCGTTGTGCGGCGAAGTGCCAACTCGCGCTTGTGACCGGCAACCTGTTGCACCATGCGATCGAAATGGTGCTAAAGGCGCTTCTCGTACAGGATCTCGGTTTGCGCGGCCTCGCCAAGATGGGACACAACCTTTCTGAGATCTGGGTCGCATGTGTCACGAAGCATCCGGGGCTCGACGCGCCAGAGCGAACTAGAGCGATTGGCGATTTGGATCGCTTCGAGCGCCTACGCTATCCAGATGGAATGGTCGCGGCGGGAGCAGCGATTCGCTTTGGATGGGAGAGGGGACCGTCGATGCCAGCGATGAACGTCCCAGTGTACGACCTAGCGATGGAGGACGTGGATGAACTATTTCACGCGACCTTTCTGGTCGGAGGAAAGAATCCAGACTTCTTTCTTGCGATGCTCAATCAAGAGGCAAGAGCCACGTTGCGGGAACGAAACCGCTACCCTCTGGGAACCGACCGTTTTTAAGCACCGAATCAGCGATCAGCGAGAGGACGGACATGAGAGTGCTCCGCAATTCGTCGCGAACCGCTGGTCAGCCTACTATTTAGCTGGACCGATAAGCATGGACGATGAACTCCTCTTCCGGATTCGGCGGATGCACGCTGCAATCGGGGCGACAGAAGAAAAGGATCTCGCGAAATTCAAGGTCCTGGCTGCCCAACAACCAGGCTTAATCATGTTTGCGGCCGATTTCAGCGGTGGAATGGCGGACGAACAACTCGCGAACGCCGTTCAGAGCGCAATCTACAATGTGGCTCACTTTCGGGATCATCTTCGTCGGTGGGCAAAGGCCCAGCAAAAGGATCTAGGTCCGATCGACTCAGCTGTGAATGCGTCCTTGGAGCTGAGAGTAATCCTTGACCTTGCCGACGTCGACAAACATGGAGGCTCCAGGCGTGACGGTGGGTACTCGAAACTCGACCCACGCATTAAGAATCTGGATCGTGCCCTTCGACTGCAGACGAAGCCCGTTGCGGGTAGCGTAGTGTCTCTGACGTTCGGGCGCGGTGGCATTCCGGTCATCGGCGGTGACGGCACGGGTTCTGTGGTGATTACGGGCACGGTTGTGGACAATCGGGACAACGTTGTGGGCGATTTTCGGGAGATGCTGGCCGCCGCCATTGGCGCCTGGGAGCGAACGCTCGATTCGCTTGGAGTGCCAAAGAATGCGGCCTAGTTGGTACGAGAGCCGACAAGCGCCGCGGTGTCCGGATCGGGCGGAAGAAGTCGGGCGCACCGCTCGCAGGTTAGTGGCTGGACCTTGACGGCGGTGGGCCTACAAAAATGAGAACACAGAGCGACGACACCACATCGCGCGGCGCCGGATTCGCTGACGGCGATATTGGCGTCTGCACACGCGCGGGGCGCGCTGGCGCTCACGCCGGGGGCCAGGGGAGTGCTGGCGCGCATTCTCGCGAGTGGCTCTGCAATTCAGGCGGACTTTCGCGATTGGCGCGCATCCGCGCGAGCGCTTATGAGCACGCCATTTGGTGAAAGCCGCAGGCATGCGAACGCGCACGACCCCGATTTCGCACGCGCTCGCGCAGCCTCGCGGGGCTAAGATACCGCTGCAGCCGACGAGCGGTGCCGCAGGAGCGAGGGCGGCTCGCGGCTAGCGGCTAGGCGTTGGGCCTACAGACTTGCATGACCGTCAAAAGAGGGTTTCAGCGAATAGCCTCTGTCGTGATAGCGATCGCCACTCCCGTGGTTGGATACTTGGCGTACGTCTCATCCGATTACAGGGCAGGGTTCGCGCCGAGCTTGGTCTCAGCTGATTCTCCGCTTGACCGAGAAGCGGCCACAGTCTACTTGGTCGACGATGTCGGTGCTCTCTATTTCCAGAGCTACGTTTCGAGCGCAGAGGCCGAGGCACATCTCAAGACGGTAGTGCCCTACGCTAGGGCCGTTCGATTGCCAAACGCCGACCGCAGACGATCGATCAAGAGCTTTGCAGACGGGCTGCGTTCAGAGTACCCGCAGTACTCTAAAGAAGACGACACGTCATTCGTACAGGAAGTCCTGACGAAGGCTCCATTTCGACGCGCGGAAGTAAACTTCGTCGAAATACGAGTCGATGAAGTACGCGCCAAGCGACCGCTCTGGGCAGCGGGTGTAACCGTCGCGGTCGTCGTCGCGCTGTCGGGCGTTCTGTTCGGTGGAATCTGGGTATTCGACTGGATCGTCAGGGGCTTTCGCGACACATCATCAGACCGAGCGGCCTAACATCTATCAGCCCTCCCCTCTTCGGCGCGCGATCGAACGCGAGCGTGTGCTTCGAGCCAGAACACAATTTAGAGCCTAATTTGCACCTCGCACATTTCCGCGCCCGCCCTGCGCGCACTCACGAGAGCGAAATCCAATCGCGCTCGCGGGGAACACGCGGATTTGCGCGGAATTCGCGCAGGCGCGCTCGCGCGGCCGTATGGCGAGGGGGAGCGCTCACGCGGGGCGAGGGGGTGTCATTTGGCGCGCGCTATCCCTTATCCCGACACCATCTTGCGCGGAGCGAAACGCGCCACTACACTCCGCGCATGCGATCCGTCACCACCCGACGGGGGGTCAGTGGCACTCTGGCGGCCGGCGCCGCCGGAGTGGCCGTGGCCGGCCGTTTTGCGTCGCGCGCCAGTTCGGCGGCATTTTGTACCTGCAGGCGGGTCTGAGGACCCGCCTCTACGAGGGCTTGGAGTAGACCATGACCGTCCACGTTCCGCCGCGGCGCCTCCTCCTGTTCGTTGTTCCGTTCGCGGTCTTCATGGCGTACGCCTTCGCGTGGAATTCGCTCGCAGCGCAGACGAAGAGCAAGGAGTCGGCCGAGGCGCGACTGCAGCGATTCGCCGACAAGGAAGAGATCGCCAACGTGCTGCTCGCCTATGGGCGCGCGCTCGACGATCGCGACTTCGCTGCGTACTCGAGCCTGTTTGCCGCTGATGGCGAATGGGTGGGCGGGTTCGGCGCGGTGAAGGGCCCGGCCAGCATCAAGGCGTTCATGGAAAAGAACATGGGCACGGGCGGGAACACCAGCCACAACTACCACCTGCTCTCGAACTTCGTGATCACGGTCAACGGCGATGCCGCCACGGCCTGGTCGCGCTGGGCCTTCGTGCAGCCGCAGGAGCGCGGCGCGGTCATCGCGCAGGCCGGCCGCTACGACGACACGTTCGTGCGCGAGAACGGCGCGTGGAAGTTCAAGAAGCGCACGGCGTCGAACGACACCGGACGTCCGGCAGCTGCGCAGGCCACACCTGCCGCCTCGCCTGCGCCGGCACCTTCCACCAGACAATAGGAGCGCGCAATGCCGGGCCGGAAGCTCGCCTCGGGCGGTCTGAAGACCGCCCTTTACGTTCGGTTCGCTCTCGCGGCCGCGGCCGTGGTAGCGGCCGTTCCGCTCACCGCCGGGCAGCAACCGCGCCGCGTCGACGACGCCGCGTTGCGCAAGGCCGGCAGCGGCGACGAGTGGGTCACCTACGGCCTCGACCAGTCGGAGACCCGCTTCAGCACGATCACCGACATCAACGCGTCGAACGTGTCGCGACTGGGCCTGGCCTGGGCGTACGACGTCGGCCCGGGCGGCGGCGGCCAGGAAGCCACGCCGCTGGTGTGGAACAACACGATCTACGGCATTACCAACTGGAGCGTCGTGTTCGCCGTGGACGCGCGCACCGGCATGGAAAAGTGGCGCTGGGATCCCTGGGTGAACAAGACCGAGGTGCGACCCGAGATCTGTTGCGGCGTGGTCAACCGCGGCCTCGCGATCTACCAGGGCCTGGTCTATGTGCCGGTGATCGACGGCCGGCTGCAGGCGCTCGACGCGATGACGGGCAAAGTGGTGTGGGAGTCGCGGGTCGCGTTTCCGCAGGACCACTACACACTGACGATGGCGCCGCGCATTGCCAAGGGCAAGGTGATCATCGGCGCGAGCGGCGGCGACCGCCCGACGCGCGGCTTCTTCGACGCCTACGACGCGATGACCGGGCGGCGTGCGTGGCGCTTCTACACCGTGCCCGGGGATCCGGCGAAGCCGCCGGAAAGCGCAGCGATGAAGCAGGCGCTCGCGACCTGGGACATGGAGTGGTGGAAACACGGCGGCGGCGGCGCGGTGTGGGACGGCGCGGCCTACGATCCGGACCTCAATCTGGTCTACGTCGGCACCGGGAACGCCGAGCCCTGGCCGCAGCAGCTGCGGACGTCGATGGGGATGGACAACCTGTACGTGTGCTCCATCCTTGCGGTGGACGTGGACACCGGCGAGCTGAAGTGGCACTTCCAGGTGGTGCCCGGCGATTCGTGGGACTTCGACAGCGTCCAGCATCTGATCCTCGCCGACCTGCCGATTGGTGGCCGCACACGCAAGGTGATCATGCAGGCCAACAAGGACGCCTTTTACTACGTGATCGATCGCGTCACCGGCCAGTTCATCTCGGCGGGGCCGTTCTCGCAGGTGACGTGGGCCAGCGGGCTCGACCCGAAGACGGGCCGGCCGATCGTCAACAAGGAGGCGTACTACGGCACCAGCGCCACGCTCGTGACGCCGGGCGGCGGCGGCGCGCACAACTGGTCGCCGATGGCGTTCAATCCGATGACCCGGTTGGCCTACGTGCCCACGTCGACGGTCAACACGTTCTCGTACGCGGTCGAGCAGCCGTTCAACCCGCGGCCAGGGTCGATGACCGGCACGGTGCGTCCGGCGCCGGCGCCGGTGGCACCGGCTCCACCGGCCATCGGACCGAAGCCGCTCGAAAGCAGCGGCCAGCGTGGTGCGCTCGTCGCGTGGGATCCGGTCGCCGGCGAAGCGCGGTGGCGCACGCCGGGTGGCGGCGGCATCGGCGGCGGGGCGCTGACCACCGCGGCCAACCTGGTGTTCCAGGTGCTCGGCAACGGGCACCTCCTGGCGTACAGCGCCGACAAGGGCGAGAAGCTCGCGGACATCGACACGGGTCTGCGCAGCGGCATGGGGCCGCCGATCACATATCGTGTGGACGGCAAGCAGTATGTCGCGCTGATGGGCGGCGTGGGGCAGGCCGCCGCGGGCGGCAACGCGGGGCCGGGCAACCAGCCCACGCCGTTCCTGCCGAAGCTGCTCGTGTTCGCGCTCGACGCGACCGGCACGTTACCGACATCGAGCGGGACGCAATGAGGCGGGTCTAAAGACCCGCGGCCACATACCGATGAGGCGGGTCTAGACCGCGGCCACATACGATGGGGCGGGTCCGAAGACCCGCGGCCACACACCGGATGTAGGGGCAGGTCTTCAGACCTGCCCGGGGGGAACGATGCATCGAACTGTTGGAATGATGGTCGCCTCGCTCGTCTTCGCGTCACCGCTGCTCCTGTTCGGACAGCGTGAAGAAGCCAGCCCGCAGCGGCCGAGCGTGCAGGTAGGCGTGCCGGAAGGACGCGGTGATAGCGGTGGCGCGGCCAACGCCGCCCGCGGACGCGGCCGTCCCTCCGGTCCGCCGCGCGCAGTGCCTCGCGGCGCCGACGGTCACGTGCTGCTCGGCGGCGCGACGCCGACCGAGAAGGGCGTGTGGCTGCCCGGCCCGGTGATTCCAAACCCGCTGCAGATCAAAGACATCCCATTCCAGCCCTGGGCCAAGGCGCTCTTCGCCGACCGCAACAGCAACGAGCTCGAGCCGCACACCCGCTGCAAGCCATCGGGGGTGTCGCGCCAGTTCCTCACGCCCTACGGCGTCGAGATGGTGGAGATGCGCGAGCTGCAGCGCGTCTTCATCTTCGACATCGGCGGTCCGCACACTTTCCGCGAGGTGTTCATGGACGGCCGCTCGCATCCGAAGGACTTCACCCCCACCTACTACGGCCACTCGATCGGCTGGTGGGATGGCGACACGATGGTCATCGACACCCTCGGCTACAACGAAGGGTTCTGGATGGACCGCGACGGGCTGCCGCACACGAACCAGCTGCACACCATCGAGCGCTTCACGCGGACCGACTTCAGCTCCATCCGCTACGAGTTGACCGTGGACGATCCCGGCGCCTACACCTCGAAGTTCAGCGGCCAGATGAATCTGCGCTGGGAGGCGGGCACCGAGCTCTTCGAGTATCAGTGCCAGCAGATGAACTACGCCAACGAGCTCATGGTCGGCCAGTTCGAGAAGGTCGATCGCAGCAGTTTCATCATTCCCTAACGACCATGACCAGAACCTTCGTTGCCGCCTTCACGTTCGCCGCCCTTGTCACGCTCCCGGGCCCTGCTCTCGCGCAGCAGAAGGTCATGCAGCTGACCGCGATGGACTACATCGAGATCCAGCAGCTGGTGGCGAAGTACGCGCGCTTCATCGATAGCTGCTCGAACAACGGCTACGACTACGCCGATCTCTACACGTCCGACGGCATCTTCCTGCCGATGGTCAACGGCAAGTCGGTCACCGGCATCCAGGGACGGGAGAAGTTGGCCGAAGTGTCGGGCGGCGGCTCACGCGGCTGCAAGAACGTCGGCTGGATCCAGCAGGGCGTGCGGCACCTGTATCCCAATCACGTGATCACGCCCACAGCCGACGGTGCCATTGGCACCGTGGACATGCTGATGATTGGCCTCGGCGGCGACCCCAACAAGATCCAGTACGACGGGCACTACGACGACATCTACGTGAAGACACCGCAGGGCTGGCGGTTCAAGCAGCGCACCCACTACGCACTGCTCAGCGGCGGCCGCGCCGCGGCGCCACCGGCGGCCACGGGACAGAAGTAGAGGCGGGCTGAAGACCCGCCTCCAGGCGACCTGCAGGGCGGTCTAAAGACCGCCCTCTACTTCCCTTCTTCCAGGAGACGCCGGAGGTCTTTCTCGAACGTCGTCTTGTCGACGAGCCCTCGGTGGGTGGCGGCGACGCGGCCGGCACGATCGATCAACACCGTGATCGGTAGCGCGGTCACGCCGTAGTGCTCGGCAATGGCCGGATCACCGGTCACGATGGCGTAGTTGATGGGATGTTCTTTGAGATACGGCGTGATGGTCCTCCAGCCGTCCTCGTCCATCGCCACGCCAACGGCCGACAGCCCCTTCGACTGGTAGGTGCGCTGAAACTCCATGAACCACGGGATCTCGACCTTGCAGCCGGCGCACCACGTCGCCCAGAAGTCGAGGAGCACCACCTGGCCCTTGAGAGCCGAGAGGCGGACCGACTTGCCTTGGGCGGTCGGGAGCGTGAAATCGGGAGCGGCCTGTCGCGCCGCGGGCTGCGCCACATCGGCGGACATCGTGGCCGCGACGCTCAGGAGCAACGCCACCGTCGTGAGAATAACCTTCATCGATCGATCTCCCGCAGGGCGGTCTGAAGACCGCCCTCTACATCAATGAGGCGGGTCTGAAGACCCGCGGCCACATTACTGAGACGCGAGTTCCTTGAGGAGCGCGGCCGTCTTCTCGTAGACCGGTGGGGGTTCGGCGGGGGCGCCGCCGCGGCCGCGGCCGCCGCCGGGCACACCCATCGCCACGTCGAGCGGCGTGCGGTTGAACTTGTCCTTCGCGTCGAGCTTTGCGCCCTTCTCCACCAGGAACTTCACGAGCTCATCGCCCTTGCCCACCGCGATGTGCAGTGCGGTGTCGCCGTTGGCGGTCACCGCGTTGACATCGGCGCCGCGCTCGAGCAGCAACGACACAGCCGCGATGGTGCTGGCCATCGGCCCGGACAGGCGCCCCTGCCGGTTCACGCTCACCATCAGCGTCGTGGTGCCGCTCTTCATCGCCCGGTTCGGGTCCGCGCCTTGGTCGAGCAGCAGGCGCATCAACCCGGCGTCGCCCACCTTGGCGGCGCGCATCAGCGGCGTCGCGCCCTCGCCCAGCCCGCCGTCACCGAAGTTGTGCTGCCGCATCAGCAGCGGCGTCTTCAGCCCCTGGTTCGGGTCGGCGCCATGTGCGAGCAGCCGCGCGATGATGTCCATCGCCCGCAGCTTCCCGGACGGCTTGGGCAGCGGCCGGTTGACCATCGGCTCCTGGTGCTGCATGTCCACCGCGGCGTAGAGCGCGGCCATTCCCGACGTATCGCCCAGGTTCGGGTTGGCGCCTTTGTCGAGCAGCAGTGCCGCCACGTCGTAGTGGGCGTTGATGATGGCAATCACCAGCGCCGTGGTGCCCTCGGGATCGGTGACGTTGAGGTCCGCGCCGGCCTCGGCCAGCGCCGCGGCGGCATCCAGCGCGCCCTCGCGCGCCGCGAACATGACGGCCGTGAACCCACCGCGCGGGATGGCGGTGAACACCATCGTCGAAAAGTCTTCGCGGATGTTCGGGTAGTCGAGATGCTTGGAGCGCAGGTCGAGATCGGCCTTGGCCTTGACCAGCCGGGTCACGACGTCGGCGTGCCCCTCGCCCGCCGCCCGCATCAGCGCGGTCTCGCCGCGATACGCCTCGCGCGCGTTGACGTCGGCGCCGGCCAAGAGCAGCCGGTCCACCACCTCGACCCGGCCGGTCCGCGCCGCCACCATGAGGATCGTCTCGCCATCCGGGTTCGCGGCGTTGACGCTCGCACCCGCGCCGACCAGCAGGTCCGCCATCGGCAGGCTGCCGGTTTCGGCGGCCAGCGCCAGCGGCGTCACGCCGTAGCGCGTGGCGACGTTCACGGGCGCGCCGGCCTTCACCAGCAGCTGCGCGAGCTCGAGCTGGTTGGAGCGGACCGCCCAGTGCAGGGCGGTGGTCCCGTCGGCTTCGGTGCCGGCCACCGGCACGCGGCGCTGCACTAGCGCGCGCACCGTCTGCAGGTCGCCGCGCTTGACCGCGTCGATGAGACGCGCGTCGGCGCCGGCGGCGCTGAGGCTGACGATCGCGCCGGCCGCGGCACAGACCACGGCCGCGGCGATCCGCAGCAGCCCCGCGCGGGTGGGCGGTGGCATCCGGATCAGAGCGCGATCCGCCCGGTGCTGCTGCCGAAGCTGTCCATGTGGACGCCGAACTTCTCGGCCACGCTGACCAGCAGGTTGCCGTTCGGCGTGAGCTCCGGCGCGACGATGTGCCGGTTGCCCTTGACGCTGCCGGCGGCGCCGCCGACGAGCAGCGACGGCAGGTGATCGGCCGCGTGCACGTTGCCGTTGCCCATGCCGCTGCCGTAGAACACGAGCGAGTGATCGAGCAGGGTGCCGTCCCCGTCCTTGGTGGAGGCGAGGCGCTCGAGGAACCCGGCGAGCAGCCCCGCGTGGTACAGGTTCACCTTGGCGTGCGCTTCGATCTGCGGCAGCTTGTTGCCGTGATGCGAGATGGTGTGGTGCGGTTCGGTGACGCCGATGGTCGGATAGGTGCGCTGGCTCAGCTCGCGGGTGAGCATGAAGGCGCTGACGCGCGTGAGATCGGCCTCGAAGGCAATCGCCAGCAGGTCGAACATCAACTTCGCGTGATCCTCGAACGCCTCGGGGATGCCGACCGGCTGTTCCGGCACGTCGATGAGCGAGTCGGTGCGCGATTCGGCCAGCTGCATCCGGCGCTCGATCTCGCGCACGTGTCCGAGATACTCGTCCAGCCGCGCGCGATCGCGCGACCCGAGACTCGATTCGAGCTGCTTCAGATCGCCGCTCACGAAGTCGAGCAGGCTCTTGTCGGTGCGCAGCCGCGCCAGCCGCGCTTCCTTGGTCGTGCCGCCACCGAAGAGCCGCTCGAACACCACGCGTGGATTGATTTCCATCGGCAGCGGCGTGGTGTCGTTCTGCCAGCTGAGCGTGTTCATGTACGCACAGCTGTACCCCGGCGAGCAGTCGCCAATGAGGCCAGTGAAGTCTTCGGTCGCGAGCTCGAGCGACGGCAGGGTCGTTTCCTGGCCGATGGCCTTGGCCACCACCTGATCGAGCGTGGCGCCCAGGGAGAAGTCCGGTCCCGCGGTGCGCTTCGGCGGCACGCCCGTGAGAAACGAGGACGGCGCCCCGGCGTGGTTGGTATCGAAGCCGCGCTCCGGTCGCAGCAGGTTGGTCACCACGACCATCGACTGCCGGAACGGCGCGAGCGGTTGCATGATCGGCTTGAGCTCGAAGTCGCTGCCCGCGGTGTCGGGCGTCCAACGGTCGAGGATGACGCCGTGCGGGACGTAGACGCACGCCAGCCGCTTCTTCGCCGCCGCCGCCGTCCGCACCTGCGCCGTGAGCGCCGGCACCATCGCGTCGAGGAACGGCAGCGAGAGCGCCGCGCCCAGCCCCTTGAGCACGGTGCGCCGCGGCAGGAAGACCTTGTGGACGAACATCACGACTCCTTGCGCCGCATCCGGAACGGCGTGCTGGTAACGATTCCCTTCACGATCGACGAGAAGCGGTAGCCGTCGCGGGCGGCGTCGCGGACGACGCCCCGCACCGCCGGCATGTCGAACGGCTCGAGGCCGCGGCCGAGCGCGTAGGTCATCAGCTTCTCGGTCACCGTGCCCACCAGAACCTCCGGACGTTTCAGCAGCGCCTGGCGCAGGTCCACGACGCCGTTCACCCGTGTGCCGTCGGTCAGCTCGCCCGAGGCGTCGATCACCGACTCGCCGTCGAGGTCGCGCCACCGCCCCACGGCGTCGAAGTTCTCCATCGCCAGACCGATCGGGTCCATCACCTTGTGGCAGCTCGCGCACACCGGGTTCTCCCGGTGCTTCTCCATCCGCTGCCGCATCGTCAAGGTCGTGGCGCCGGCCGAATCGTCGAGCGGCGGCACAACCGGCGGCGGCGGCGGCGGCGGCGCCCCCACGAGATTATCGAGGATCCACTTCCCGCGCACCACTGGGGACGTGCGGTCGGCGTGTGACGTCACGAGCAGCACCGCGCCCTTCCCGAGCAGGCCCTTGCGCGCCTCGTCGGTGAGCGTGACGCGGCGGAACTGCGGGCCGTAGACGTTCGGGATGCCGTAGTGCCGGGCCAGCCGTTCGTTGACGAAGGTATGGTCGGCGGTCATCAGATCGAGGACGCCGCGATCGTCCTCGATGAGGCTGCCCACGAACAGCGCGAGCTCGCGCTCGAATGCCCGTCGGAGGTTGTCGTCGAAGTCCGGGAAGTCGTTCTTGTCGGGCGTCGCGTTGCGCAGGTTGCGGGCGTGCAGCCACTGCCCCGCGAAATTGTCCACGAGCGCCGACGCCTTGGGATCGCGCAGCATGCGGCGCACCTGCGCGTCGAGCACCGCCGGCGCGCTCAAGCGGCCCTTGCCCGCGAGATCGATCAGCTCGTCGTCGGGAATGCTGCTCCACAGGAAGAACGAGAGGCGCGACGCGAGGTCGATGTCGCTGACAGGCACGATGGACGCGTCAGCTGCAGGCGGGTCTGAAGACCCGCGGCCACGTACGTTGCTCTCGACGCGCATCAGGAACCGGGGGCTCACGAGGATGGCACGCAGCGCCATCTCGACGCCGCGCTCGAAGCCGGCCTCGCGATGGCCGTCGTCGTAGAACCGCAGGAGCGGGGCCAGCTCCGCCTCGCTGACGGGCCGGCGGTAGGCGCGGCGCGCCAGAGTGGACACGATCGACCGCGCACAGGCGCGGGTCTCAGCCGCCAGCGCACCCTTGGCCGGCGTGCAGGTGAACACCTGGCGGCGGCTTGCGGTGTCGCCGGGCCCCTTCGGGTTGAACGGGCCCGTGATCGTCACGCTCTCGACGTGCGGCACGCCACGGTGGTCGGTGGCAATCAGCGTACTCCGCCTGAACGACTGCAGCCGGCTGCCCCCGAGGGCGGACGACTTGGCGAGAAAGGCGACCCCCACCGGCCGCTGGCCCGCGCGCACGAAGACGCGCGCCTGCAAGCGCGCCTCGAGGAGATTGACGATGTTGGTGGCGTTCTTGACGGCCTCGGTGTATTCCTTCTCGCCGCCGACCGGCGCCAGCAGCACGCGCTCGCCGTCCACCGTGATCTCGAGCTGGTGCGTGTCCTCGATGCCGCGGATCGAGCCGAGGTTGGTCTGCAGCAGCTTGACCTTGATGGTGTATTCGCCGTCGAGCGGGAACGTGTGCTGCGCCAGCAGGCCGCCGCGCGTGCCCGGCGGCAGCTCGTCGTTCTGGTCGGTCTGCGACGCGTCGCCGCGCACGCGGTAGGTATCGGAATCGGCGGCAATGCTGGCACTGCCGACCGCCAGCGCGCTGATCTTCGCGGCCGCCGAGAGATAGCGTTCGAGCAGTGCCGGCGAGGCGCCGAGCAGGTCGGCGTTGTTGTCGAATCCATCAGCCGCGTCATCGGGCGGGAGCAGGGCCGACGTGTCCACGTCGAGCGCCAGCAGGTCGCGCACGGCGTTGGCGTATTCGGTGCGGTTCAGCCGATGTGGAGCGGCGCGTCCCGGATTCGGGTTGGCCATGGCGTCGCGATCGAGCGTCGATTCCAGGTAGCCGACCAGTGCCGTCTGCGCCGCCGGCTCGGGGCGCGGCATCCCGGCGGGCGGCATGGCGCCCGTGCGCACTTTCTTGACGACCTTTTCCCACATCGCCGCATCGTGCGCGACCGCGGTGAGGTCGATGTTCGAGAGCACCACGCCGCCGGCGGTGGCCGCGGTCTTCACCCGCTCGTTGTGACAGCTGGCGCAATAGCGATCGAGCGTCTGCCGCAGCGCCGGATCCGGGGCCGCAGCGGCCGGTGCCCGGGCAGGCGCCGGCGTCTGCGAGGCCAGGGAGGAGCCCCAGACCAGGCACAACACCACGGCGAAGGCAGTCGGGCGAATCATGCTGTTCCAGATTACAGGAGGTTGTGGCGGGTCTGAAGACCCGCGGCCACGAAGAACGCAACGGAAAAGGGCCGGATCCGAAGACCCGGCCCCGTTTGACCCACCTGCCCTACCCGCCCCACCCGCGCTACCGCGACCGAAGCGAGCGGCGCAGTGTCTGGCAAACCGGCTTGGCGCCGGTTCGCTATTAGAAATCGAACTGTCCGCTGATCTTGAAGAGCCGCGCTTCCATGATGCGCTGCGGCGTCTGCCAGACGGCGTAGTTGTTGTTGTACTGGATGATCGGGTTCGCGTTGAGCGCGTTGTAGATATCCAGGTTGACGGCCAGACGGCGCGCCCCGAACCGGATCGGCTTCGAGAAGCGCAGGTCGAGCTGGGTGAGCCGATCCCCGAACAGCGTGCCCGGCTCCACCAGGTTGACGGTGACGTTGGCGGCACCGCCCGACAGCGGCCGGCCCAGCGAGGGCTGCACCTGCGCGTTGGTGGCGACGTAGTTGGCCAGGAGGATCGCGCCGGGCGAGCTCTGCACCGTCGCGGCGAAGTTCACGTCGGCCTTCGGGATGTTGTAGGTGCCCAGCATCTTGAACTGCGTCAGGAAGTCCTGGACGTTGTGGCAGTACAACTGCGTCGGGTTGTCCGTGAGGACGGTGCCGAAGCCTGTTGTCGTGGTGCCGGCCACCTTGGCGATGTCGCAGTTGTCGGTCACCGTGCGGCCGGTGCTGATGCCGCCCTGGAGATTGATGCCGTTGGCCAGGCGCGCGTTCATGCTGAAGTCCACACCGTTCCAGGTCTCGGTCTGATTGCCGATGTCGCTCGCGAACGACGTGTACTGGTCGCTCAGACCGAACTTCGACGGGTTGACGTTGTACAACCCGCTGATCACGTAGCCGCCGCCGTCGGGCAGCCGGGGATCGACCGGCGCGGTGATGCTGTAGGGATCGAAGTCGGCCGCGCTGCTGGCCCGGTTGTCGATCGACACGAAGTTCCCGAACCAGCGGCGGAAGTAGCCGACGTCGATGCCGAGCCGCGGCATCAGCTCGTGCTGCACGCTGGTCGAGAATTCGGCGCTCCACGGACGATTGCCCCAGCCGAAGCGCGTGTCCTCGTTGAACGCGGGAATCGACGAGAGCGCACCGAAGTTGGCCACGCCCGCGCCGCACTCGGCCTGGGCCGCCATGCTGATCAGGTCACAGTCCACCACATAGTTGCCGCGACGCGGGTCGCCGACCGGATAGAACGAGTCGTTCCACGCGCGCGTCGTCTGCGTGGTGATGCCGGCCGGGTTGCCGATCGGCGTGGTCGCCATCACATACCTGCCCAGGTTCACCTTCAGAGCCGTCTTGCCGTTGCCGAAGAGATCGTAGGCGGCGGCCACGCGGGGCGTGACGTCCTTGAAGTTGTTCCCCGTGACCGCGTCGAAGTGGTAGTTGCGGGTCGGCTGGTAGAGCGCCGGGCCGAGCGTCTGCTCCGGGTAGCCGCCGATGTACTGGTCGTAGCGCAATCCGAGGTTCAGCGTGAGCCGGTCGATCGTCCAGCGGTCCTGCACGAAGAGACCGATCTCGCCAATCACCTTCGAGCCCGTGCCGCCTTCCACCGGCGCGTACTGCGTGAACTGCGTCGGGACGCCGCCCGTGAAACGGTAGAGCAGCGCCGAGGTGTTGGTCTTCGACGAGCTGCGCGTGAGCGCCCACGTGTCGCTGGCGCCCACTTTGAGGGAGTGCGACCCGGTCACGTACGTCACCGACCCGGAGAGCGTGTTGATCTCCTGCGTGCTGTAACCGAAGAGCGCGCTCGAGCCACCATCGCCGCCCTTGCCGCGGTACTGCAGGCTGGTGTTCTGCTCGATGACCGGGATGAGCTCGCGGTAGATGCTGCCTTCTTCCGGATACTGGTTGCCGAACGCCTCGCCGCGGTTCCCGTAGCGCGCTTCGACGAGCAGCTTGCTGGTGAGCGTGGACGTCCAGCCGACCTGGGCCAGGTTGAGCACCGGGAACCGGTAGGCCACGGTCGACTCGGGTGAAATCGTCGGACGGCTGTCGTCCCAGATACGGCCCTGGTTGTCGTAGAAGAGCGACAGCTTGTGCTTCGCCGCCAGCTGCGACGTGAGGCGCAGGTTCACGCCCTTCTGATCCACGAGGAACACGCCGCGCTTCGATCGGTCCGGATCCGGCAGCCATTTGGTCGGGTCGCCCGCGTTCTTGTTTTCGTAGAGGCCGGCCACGTAGCTCTCGTTCTTCTGCCAGCGCGATGAGAAGTAGAACCACAGCTTGTCGCGCAACAGCGGCCCGCCTACCGACGGGTTGAAGTCGTAGGCCTTCTTCATCTCGTTCGGGTCTGGCAGCCCCTTCGCCTGGAGGTCGTCGTCGATGTTGGTGCCCTGCCACGCCGAGGTGACGTAGGTGGCGAAGAACGAGCCGCGCACCGAGTTGCCGCCTTCTTTCGGGATCAGGTTGATGCGCAGGCCGCCAAAGGGCTGCTCGGCCGAGACGGCCGCGTAGTCCATCGTGACTTCCTGCGTGGAACCCGTGTCGGGCACGAAATTCGAGAACTGCCCTTCGGACAGCACGTTGCCGACGCGAACACCGTCGAGTTGCAGGCGCGTGTCGGCCTGCTTGCTGCCGTGGATGACGAACGTCGTGTTCTGGAGGTTGTTCGTGCCGCCCACGTCCTGCAGCGCGCCGCGTCCCGGCTGACTCGCTGCCAGACCCGGAATGAGCACCGCCATGTTGACGTGGCTGCGGCCGGCGGGAATGGCCTCGATGACCGCCTGATCGAACACGCGCTGCTGGGTGGTGTTCTGGGTGTCGACGATGGGCGACACGCCGCTCACCGTGACCGTTTCCTGGAGGCCTCCGACCTTCATCTCGGCGTTGACCGTGGCGACGAACGTGCCGGTCAGCTGAATCCCGTCCTGCTTGACGACATTGAAACCGGCGAGCGTGAAGGTAATCGCGTACGTGCCGGGGCGCAGATCCACGATGCGGTACACACCGCTGGAATCGCTGACCACCGAGCGAACCTTTTCAATGAGGGCGGGGCTGGCTGCCTCGACCGTAACACCGGGCAGCACCGCGCCCGACGAGTCGCGAACGACACCTGTAATCGAAGCCTGCGCGTAGGCGAGCGTCGGCACGAGAGCCACGCACACAAAAACCCACACCGCGAGGCGAAGCGCACTGCGCATTAAGGTCTCCTGGAAAATGTTGAGGAATCAGGGGATCTTCTAATGCCTCAGCTGGGCGGACAATCGCCAAATTAGGGGGGGCCTGCCCTGCGGGCCGCGTGCCACAATCGCCGCCCGGCAGCCGATGCGACGATTTTGGGGGTGGGGATGGGTGGCGGTCGTGGCCGCCGGGTCGCTCGGCGCGTCCGGAGCGGCCGTGTCGCTCACCGACGTCTCCGCGACCTCGGGGCTCGACCTGGTGAACATCTCGGGAGGCCCTGCCAAGGACTACATCGTGGACGCCAACGGCAACGGCGCCGCGCTCTTCGACTACGACAACGACGGCGATCTCGACGCGCTGCTGGTCAACGGCTCCACCCGCGAGCGGCTGCCGCGCGGAGGGGACCCCATGGTGGCGCTCTACCGCAACGACGGGACGGGCCGGTTCAGCGACGTCACCGCGTCGAGCGGCTTCACGCGGACCGGCTGGGGCGCGGGCGCCTGCGTCGCCGACGTGGACAACGACGGCTTCGAGGACGTCTACGTGACCGCCTTCGGGCCCGACGTGCTCTGGCGCAACTCGGGACAAGGGACCTTTGCCGACGTCACGAAAGAGGCCCGCCTCGGCGACCCCCGGTGGAGCACGAGCTGCGCCTTCAACGACTACGACCACGACGGCTTCGTGGACCTCTACGTCGCCAACTACGTCCGGTTCGACGACAAGGCGATTCCCGCCCGGGCCACGACCGCCAGCTGCCGGTTCATGGCCACCGACGTCTTCTGCGGTCCCAACCGGCTGGCCGGCGAGCCCGACGTGCTCTACCGCAACAACGGCGACGGCACGTTCACCGACGTCACCGCCCGCGCCGGCATCGCCGACCCGGGCTATTACGGATTCGGTGTGGTGTTCGCCGACCTCACCGGCGACGGCTGGCCCGACATCTACGTGGCCAACGACTCGGTGCCGAACCTGTTCTTCCGCAACACCGGCAAAGGCACGTTCGTCGAGGAGGGGCTGCCTGCCGGTGTGGCGGTGAGCGGCGACGGCCGGCCCCAGGCCGGCATGGGCGTCGATGCCGGCGACTACAACGGCGACGGGCTCCCCGACCTGGTCGTCACCAACTTCTCGCACGACTACAACACGCTCTACGAGAACGGACCGCCGGGGGTCTTCACCGATCGGAGCTACGCCGCCGGCATTGCCGTCACGGCCGGGCCGTTCCTGGGCTGGGGCGTGAAGCTGGTCGACCTCGACAACGACGGGCGCCTGGACCTCTTCATCGCCAACGGCCACGTCTATCCCGACGTGGACGGGCGCGGCCTGGGTACCTCCTATCGCCAGCGCAAGCAGGTGTTCCTGAACGACGGGCGGCGCTTCCGGGACGCCACCACGGCCATCGGCGGCGGCCTGCTGCTCGAGCGGTCGAGCCGCGGCGCCGCCTTCGGCGACATCGACAACGACGGCGACACCGACGTCCTGGTCGTCAACATGAACGAGCGGCCGACGCTGCTGCGCAACGACTCGCCCCGCACCCATCACTGGCTGACGCTGCGGCTCGTGGGCGGTCCCAGCAACCGCAGCGCCCTGGGCGCGCGCGTCACCGTAGACGCGGGCGGCCGGAAGCAGGTGGCGGAGGTGCGCAGCGACGGCAGCTATCTGTCGCACAGCGATTTGCGGGTGCACACCGGGCTGGGCGCGGCGCTCCGCGCCTCGCGCGTCGAGATCCGCTGGCCGAGCGGCCGCGTGGAGTCGATCCCGAACGTGGAAGCGGATCGGTTCTATGTGGCACGAGAGGGCCAGGGCCTCAAGATGCTTGCAGGGCGTTGAATCTCAATGAGGCGGGTCTAAAGACCCGCGGCCACACTGTTACGTGGCCCCCCTGTCCTACCTGTCCTACCTGTCCTACCTGTCCCTCTACGGTCCGCTCTCGAGATTCAGCAGTTCCTCGACCCGCGCCTGACGCATCGCCTGCTCGTACCGCGCCTGGTGCTGCGCCGCCTCCGCCGCCCGTCCGGCTGCGGCATAGGCGTCGGCAAGAAGCCGCGCCCCGTCCACGCCGGCGCCGCGCGCCACCGCCTCTTCCAGCATGGCGACGGCCTCGCCGAGCCGGCGTGCGCGCAGCAGCGCCGCGCCCTGCTCGCGCAGCCATCTCGGATTGCCCGGGTCCTCGGCGGCGAGCCGGCGCAGGACGTCCAGGGCCGCCGCGACGTCGCCGGCGGCGAGCAGCCGCGCCGACTCCACCCGTTCCTGCTCGATGCGGAACTCCCGCTGGCCGCGCGCACGGTCTTCCGCATCGAGACGCTGGAACTCGGCGGTCTCGCGGCGCGCGTCCTCGGGACGCCCCGCACGCGCGAACGCCTGGCCGAGCGCGTAGCGCGTGTCGGCGCGGGCGGCGTCGAGCGCGACGGCGCGCCGCAGCACCGGGAGCGCCTCCGCGTACCGTCCGGCGCGCAGGTGCACCTTGCCGAGCGCGGCCAGGGCGCGCGCGTCGTTGGGGTCGAGCCACACCGCGGCGTGGAACTCGGCGAGCGCCTCCTCGTCCCGTCCCTGCAGGTAGTAGATCTCGCCGAGCGAGCGGTGCGCTTCGGCGCTGTTCGGATTGATCGACACCCGGGCCGCGTAGGCAGCAATCGCCGCGTCGAAGTCGGCCTGGTTGACGCGAAGGCGCGCCAGTCGCTGATACAGCCCGTCGCGGCCGAGCATCGGGGCCCGCGCCAGGCTTTCCTCGAAAGCCCGGGCCGCGTCGGGCAGGCGTGCCTGGCTCTCGAGCAGCTGCCCGAGGCGGTACCACGGCAGGCCCGCCTGGGGAAAGGCGGCGATCGCGTCGCGGAGCTCCCGCTCGGCCTCGCTGGGACGCCCGGCCTGGCGGAGCACGAACGCCAGGGCGAGCCGCGGCCGCTCGTCGCCGGGCCGCAGTTCCACCGCACGCTGCAGCTCGCGCAGGGCCGAGTTGTGATCGCCGGCCACCCACGACTCCAGTCCCCGTCGATGCTCGTCGGCGACCGGCCCCTCGGCCTCGGCAGCGGCCGCCAGCTGCTCGATCGCGGCAGCGTAGTCACCCGACTCGAGCCGCGTGAACGCGGCGGCGTATCGTGCCGGCGCGAACAGCGGCGCGATCCCGGCGGCCTGAGGGAAGAGTCCGGCGCGTTCGAACGGCGCCTCGGGCTTGCCGCGAGACGCCGCGGCGGGTAGCGGCGCCCCTGAGCGCAGCCGCGTGAACTGCTGCAGCGCCGGCCCCGCCTCGTCGCCGCGACCGGCGGCGTAGAGCGACTGCGCCAGTCGGTAGGCGATGGCGGCATTGCGGGGATCGAGCCGGGCCGCGGCGCGAAGCTGGCGAGCCGCCTCGGCGGGCTTCGCGGCCAGGACGAACGCCGTCGCGAGCGACGCGAGCACCTCCGGCCGCTCGGGCTCGATTCGCGCGGCTTCGGTCAGGGCCCGCACCGCGTCGGCCGTGCGATGCCGATCGAGATAGACCGTGCCGAGCACGAGGTGAGCCTCGGCGGCGCGCAGGTGCGGCCGCGCGGCGGCTTCTACGGCCTGGACGGCGCCATCCCACCGTGCCAGCGCATCGGCCATCGCGCTCACCTGCCGCCCGCGCGCTACCGGGTCGTCGCCGGCCGGCGCGGTTCGATCGAGCGCGAACTGGCGGACGGCGTCCTCGAACTCGAGCTTGATCGCGCGCGCCGCGGCGACGCCGTCCCGGAGCCCGCGGATGGCGGCAGGCGCGTCAGCCGAGGCCGACCGTGCGCATTCGACGGTGACGCACTCGGCACCCGCCTGTGCCCGCGCCGTGCCCGGCAGCCCGGCGGCGGCAAGGCACGCGAGGGCCGCGACCGGCAGGCGCATCCGTCAGCTGATGTGGATGATCCCGCGCCGAATCGCCTCGGCGAGCGCCGCGGTGCGGTCGTGCACGTTGAACTTCTGGAAGATGCTCTTGACGTGCGCGTTGGTCGTGTCGGCACTGATGCCGAGCGCCGACGCGATCTCCTTGTTGCGCTTCCCGGTGGCCAGCAGCTGCAGCACCTGGAACTCACGCTGGGTGAGCGACGGCTGCGTCGCGCGCGCGTCGAGCACCGCCTCGATCTCCGGCGGCACGCTGCGCCGCCCCGCGTGCACCTCGCGGATCACGTGGATCAGATCGTCCGGCACGGCATCCTTGAGGATGTAGCCCATCACCCCGGCCTCGATCGCCCGGTACACGTCCTCGTCGCCGCAGTACATCGTGAGCACGACGATGCGGGCGTCGGGCTGCATCCGGCGAATGGCCTTGATCGCTTCGTGGCCGTTCACCGTCGGCAGCTGCAGGTCCATCAGCGTGACGTCAGGCTTGTGCTGCTGGAACTGCTCGATAGCCTCCGTGCCGTTGCTGGCTTCCGCCACCACCACCATGTCGGGCTGGAGCGCGACGATGCGGCGGATGCCCTCGCGCATCAGGCGGTGATCGTCCACGCACATGACGCGGACCGGGGCGACGGCGGTGGCCAACGGGCTGGACGAGCGGGCGGTATGAGATGCGGTCACTGGCTACTCCGCGGGCACGGGAATGAGGGTTTCGATCGTCGTGCCCGAGCCCGGGCTACTGACGATCTCCAGGCGGCCGCTGATGCGCGCCGCGCGCTCGCGCATGGTCAGCAAGCCAAGATGCTCGCCCGCCTCGCGCGCCGGCTGGGGCTCGTTTGGCGTGAAGCCACAGCCGTTGTCGCACACACTGAGCTTCACCCGGTCCTTTTCATAGGTCAGGGCAATCCGCACCTCGGTGGCGTGGCCATGCCGGACGGCGTTGGTGATCGCCTCCTGGCCGATGCGAAAGAGCTGCAGATCCACGTCCGACGAGCAGTGCGGCGGACGCCGGCCGATGACGGCGATGGAGACGTGCACGCCGTAAATGCGCTCTGTGCGTTCGGCCACCTCGCGAAGCGACGACACCACCTCGGGGGTCTTCATGCCGTCGCGGCGCAGTTCGAGGATCGACTCGCGTGCGTCACGCAGCGAATGGCCGACCTGTCGCCGCAGCCGCCGCAAATCGTCGCGGGCCGAGCCCTGCGCCGGATCGAGTTGACTGGCAATCGCCTCGATCTCGACCCCGAGCGCGGCCAGGCTCTGGAGCAGCGTGTCGTGGATCTCGCGGCTGACGCGCGCGCGCTCGGCAAAAACCAGCGAATAGCGCTGCCGCAGCGCCCGCATGCGCAGCCACCACGCCAGCGCCAGGAGCAGCGTCAGCCCGAGCGCCACCACCATCACGAACCCGCGCGTCCGGTAGAACGGCGGCGCCACGGCGAAGCCCCACACACCAGCCTCGGTCCACTGGCCGTCGTGGGTGGTGCTGACGCGGAAGCGGTAGCTGTTGGAGGGCAGGTTGGTGTAGGTGACTTCGCGGCGCTGGCCCGCGTACACCCAGTCGTTGTCGTAACCTTCGAGCTGGTATCGGTACCGCAGCTTCGACGACGACGAGAGGCTCACCGTGCCGTAGTCGATGCGCAGCGTGGACGTGCGCGATGGCAGGCTGAGGCCCTCCCCTGGCGCCAGCATCCGTCCGTCAACCGTGACGGTTTCGACGTGCGGCGGCACGGGCCGGCGGCTGCGCGGCAAGCGGCGGGGGTCGATGACGGCCACGCCCGATCCGGACGTGAGCCACAGCCGGCCGTCTTTCGCGCGCACGGCGCCGACGCCGCTCTGCCAGGTGAGCGGAGCCTGCTGCAGCCCATCGGTGCCGTCGTACAGGGCGTACTCGACGTGGTAGGTGGGGTTGGCCGCCACACGGTCCACCTCACGCGGGTGGAAGCGGATGACGCCAAGGCCGGTATTGACGCCCACCCAGATGTAGCCTTCCTCGTCTTCGACCAGCACGGGCACGAGGTCCGCGAGCGGCGCGTTGGCCTGGGTGAGCGCCGTGAAACGCCCGTTCTGGTAACGGCTCACGCCACCGGCCGACTCCACCCACACGGCCCCGCTCTTGTCTTCGCGGATCCCCATCACGAGGCCGGGGGCGAGGCCGTCGCGCTCGCTGAACACCTGGAACGTGCCGCGGTCGTAGACCGCGACGCCCGCGCCCTGGAATCCCATCCAGACGCGGTCGCGGCTGTCGGTGTACATCGACAGGCAGGCGCGGTTGAACACGTCGGCCTGCTGCTCGAAGCGCGACAGCACACGGCCGTCCCAGGCCATGACCCCTTTGAGCGCCGAGCACACCCACAACACGCCGCGCGAGTCGGTCGTGATCGCGAGCACGCGGCTCATCTGGATGGACGGCGTGATCGGCTCGGGCACGTAGCGGCCGTTCACCATCCGGCCCACGCCCTGCGTGGTGGCCACCCACATCACCCCGTGCGAGTCGGTGTGCAGCGCCGTGGCCTGCGAGATGGAGTACACGGTGCGAACGCCTCGGTCGAAGCGATTGAGGCCATGACCGGTGGCCACCCACACGCTGCCGTCGGCCCCGACCGCGGTCGTGCGGACCCCGTCGTGCGTGAGGCCTTCGAGCGGGATGCTGGTGTCAAAGGACGCTTCGGACAGTCGCAGCAGCCCGCCGCGCATCCCGACCCACACGTTGCCGTCCCGGTCTTCGAACAGCGACCGCGGCGAGCCGGCGATGCGGTTCTCGTACGGGAAGCGCTCGATCGCCGGCGCGGCGCGGCTCGCGTCGGACAGGCGCATCAGTCCGCCGCCAAACGCCGCCACCCAGATCTGGCCGCGGCGGTCCCCGAGCAGGCGCCAGCCGCTTGCCGGGAGTCGCACCGACGCGTCGGCACGCGGCGCCTTGCGATCGTCGAGCCGGCGGATGACCTCGCTCGAATCGGTCGTCCAGATCGCGCCGGAGGAATCCTCGGCCATGCTCTGGACGTTCCGGTCCTGGTTCACCAGTTCGAACGTTGCCTTCGTCTTCTTGTACACGCCAGCGGAGGTCCCGACCCAGAGTGCGCCGGCGCGATCCTCGAAGATCGCGAACGCCTCGGCGGCCGGAAATTTCTCGGCCTCGCCTGTGGTCGTCCAGCGCTTGTCCGCGAACCGGTAGAGGCCGCGGCGGGCCGCCGCCCAGACGACGCCTTGACGATCCTCGAGCATCGCGCTGACGCCCGCCGGAGCCCCATCCGCGCTGCTGTAGCGGGTGAGACGGCCGTGATCGATGCGCGCGACGCCGCCGCCGGCCCCCATCCCCACCCACATGCTCCCGTCGTGCGCGCTGACGAGCGCGTGCACCGGGGCGGTCGGCAGTGGCTGCGTCTCGTTGAGCGAGGCCCAGGTGACGAAGCGCGAGCCGTCGAAGCGAAGGAGTCCCGTCGGCGTTCCGAGCCACAAGTAGCCTTCGGCATCCTGGCTGACGACGAAGACGTCGCCCGGCGGCAGCCCTTTCTCCGCCGACCACACGGTCAGCGCGTAGGAAGGAGGCCCGGGCGGATCCGGCGGCGCCGGCGTCTGCGCCCTCGCGGCACCCGCTGTCCAGGCCAGAACGGCCGCCACAGCGCCAATCGTCAGGGCTCTGTTCATCTGGTTCAGCCCTCGTGCTCTCTGCCGACGATCACGGCGGCACTGGCCGTGACCACGCGGCCGTCCGCCAGCGTCGCGCGCATCTCCACCGCCTTGTACCCCGGTGAAGGATATGTGAAGAGTGCCCGCGGCTCGCTGGTGGTGACCGCGGGGACGTAGGGCTCGAAAGTCCAGTCGTAGCGGACGACTTGCGCCCCCTGCACGTCGGCGACGGCCTCGGCATTGAGGTTCCCCAGGTTGGTCACGGCGATCGACGCGGTGACCAGAGTCCCCACGCGGATCGAGACCTCGGCAGTGCGGGTCTCTCCCCCGGGCGTGGTCGCCTCGAGGCGGGCCATGAACGTCCCGAGCTGGGTGTATTCGTGAGAGACCGTCGCCGGGGCGGCGAACGCGCCCAGGTCGAGGGCAGGCGAACCGTCGCCGTAATCGAGCACGGCCGACCGCATGGCCCCCGTGGCGTCGGCGGGCCGAGCGGTGAACATGAGCGTTTGCCCCTGCATCACCGCCGAGCAGTCGCTCGAGCCCAGTACACACGTGAGGCTGATGCCGGAGGCGGGTGCCGGCACGGGGGTCGGTGAAATAGCCGCCCGGCCGCCGTCACAGCCAGGGATCACCAGGGCCAACGGCAGGAGCCGGAGCCACGTGGCCGGACGCCTGCTGAGCATGAGGGCGAATTCTTATAGACCACCTGAGACCCCGCTCACAACTGCCAAACCTGGGGGGCCCACGGGCGCTCACGTCGCGCATCCGAGTGATGGGCCTTCAGTGTCGCACGCGATCGGGGCAATCGACAGAGAAACTGGGATGTTGCGGCTGGCGTAACCGGCGGCGCAGGCCTCACGTGGTTACGTTTTTTCGCACGATCATGACAGGTAAGTCTAAGCCCTAAAATGAATTACGGCATCTCGAAGAGGAGGGATCCCATGCGCACCCGCTATGATGCGAGGGTCCCTTTCCCGGAGCCCACATGCGACCCGCTTTGACTCTCGTGTTGCCGGCCGCGCTCATTGCCGGCGCGGCCGTCGCCCTCGCGCAGCAGCCGCCCAATCCCCGCCAGCAGCCGGGCGCGACAGTGACCGTCTTCGCCCCCGAGCAGCACGACCTCTACGACGGCCACTTCGTCCTGTCGGCGGGCCGGATTTACATGGTGGGCGGCGTCAACGACGCGCCGGGGTGGAACCACATGGACAACGGCGCGACACAGCTGCGGCCGGCGGCGGGCACCGTGTCGATCGACGTCGACGAGATCCGCAACACCGGCACCTTCACCGCGTCGCTGAAGATTCCCGAGGGCGACCTCACGCTGGCGATCGATCGCTGGAACGAGTTCAGTCCGTGCCAGAACGGCGGCCTCGTGGCCTACCTGCACGAGCACGGCACCGATTCGGGCTGCGGCGACGCCAACTGGCCGAAGGGCTTCGTGTTCCTCGCGGGCTGGGGGTTCGGCCACGCGACGCTCAACGGCAAGCCGCTCTACCAGGACTACGAGATGCACTTCATGGTCACGCAGGGCATGCGCGACCGGCAGACGCTGAAGGTGAACTACCCGATGGCCGGCAAGAAGCAGCCGGGCGGCGAGGTGAACCCCGCGACGCAGCAGATCGACTTCTACATCCGCAGCCCGAAAATGGACCCCCGCAACACGCCGGCGCGCGAGGTGTTCATGCACTTCTTCGGCATGGAAGTGACCTGGAAGTAAGCCCGTACTCGTAGGGGCAGGTCTTTAGACCTGCCCGACAGCCTCAATCGCCCAGCGCGCGCGTCCATTGCGCGGTGTCGGTGTACTGCTGGAACGTGACGATCTTGCCGCCGCGCAGCTCGTAGACGTGGACGAACTGCGCGTCGAGGGGCGCGCCGGTGGCCTTGACGGTCCCGGTGTAGCGGCCCTCGACCGCCACGCGATCGCCGCCGTCGATCACGTTCGACGGCGTCACCGTGAAGCCGTCCAGCTGCGTGACCAGCGGCATGAAGACGTCCTGCAGAACCGTCTGCGGCCCCTTGTAGGGATTGCCGGCCGCGAAGCGATAGCCCTCGGCCTCGTTCCACACGATGCCGGCGTCGAACGTGCCGAGCACCGCCGGCACGTCGCCTTTGGCGAACGCGGCGTAGATCCCCTTGACGATGTCTCCGTTGGCTCCCATGCGCTCCTCTACGGACGGCTCAAGTTTTTTGCGAGCACCGCCCGATCCACCGCGCGGCCGTCCAGGAACACGCCGGCGATGCGCCGCGTGTTGGTGATGTCGTCGAGCGGGTTGGCGTCGAGCACCACGAAGTTGGCCCGATTGTTCGTGGTGATCGTGCCCTCGTCCTTCAAGCCGAGATAGGCCGCCGACGTGCTCGTGGCCGCGACCAGCGCCTGCATCGGCGTCATTCCCGCCTCCACCAGCATCTCGAGCTCACGGTGATCGGTCAGGCCGAAGGGGTTGTCCTGCGTGCCGGTGTCGCTGCCGAGCACCACTTTCGCGCCGGCGCGCGCCAGCTTGGCGACGCTGCGCTGCAGGATCGTGTAGCGCTGACGGTTGGCTGCCGCGGTCGCGGCATTACGGTCGGTGAAACCCAGCTTCACGCGATCGATCGTCGCCTGCGGCAGCGCGTCGCGCACCGGTCCGTCGAGCCACGCCGCCATGGCGGGCGGGATGGTGGTGTGCGTCGCACGCTCCGCCGTGGCCAGCGTCGGCATCACCACGATGCCGCGCCGGACGATCGCCTGCACCGTCGCGTCGTCCAGTTCCTGGTCGCGCGCGAGGTGCGCGAAGCCGTCGATACCCGCGGCGACGAGGTCCTGTACGTCAGACAGGTAGAACACGTGCGCGTTCACCTTGAGGCCGTGCGCGTGCGCTTCGTCGATGATGGCGTGCGACACGGCCGGCGTCATGCGCGGCGCGCGGCCGTTGCGGTCGTCCACCCAGATCTTGATGAAATCGACCTTCAGCGCCGCCTGCTCGCGCACGGCCTGCCGGCCCTCGTCGGGCGTCGTGACGCTGTAAGCAACTCCACGGTAAGCATCCGCGCCGGGACCGGCGTTGGGAAACCCGATCCCGCGGCCGCCGATGAACAGCCGCGCGCCGCCGAGGGTGCGCGCGGCCTGCTCGGCGCGGATGCGCGGCGCCGCGTCGCCGGGATCGATCCCCTGCGATGCCACCGCGGTGACGCCGAAGTAGAGCGCGCGGTTCAGATCCTCGAGGATGCTCTCGCGCCCGTAATTGTCGGGCGCGTAAGTGGCGCCGCGCTGAAAGCCCACGTGCGTGTGCACGTTGGTGAGCGCGGGAATGACCGTCTTGCCCGACAAGTCCACGCGCGGCGTGCCCGCCGGAGCACTCACCTCACCCTTCTTCCCCACCGCGGCGATGCGGCCGTCGCGCACGAGAAACGCGGACGACTCGATCGCCGCACTCCCATCGCCTGGAATCAGGCGCGCGTTCTCGTAGAGCACGACCGGGCCGAGGCTGGCCAGCCGCGGCGTCTCCTGGGCGGCGAGCACGACGGAGAGGCCGACAACAATTGCGGCAGCCTTCACTGAGGCGGGTCTAAAGACCCGCGGCCACATACTCACCTGCCTACCTGCCTACCCGCCCCACCCGCCCTAGCGTGCAGCGCGCAGGGTCAGGCGCTGCACCCTCCAGTTCGTGATCTCGCCGACGTAGAGCTCGTTCTCGCTGCGGCAGTCCATCTCGTGCACCGAGCCGAATTCCTTGAGGAGCTTGCCGGCAGTGCCGAACTTGCCGACGATCTTGCCGTCGAGCGTCATCTTGTAGATCTCGCCGTTGTCCATCGAGTTCGTCGGATTGGAATTCGAGGAGAAGAGATACTGCGTGGGGCCGTTGGTGATGCACATCGCCCACGGCGCGCCGACGTTGATGAACGAGGTTTTGTAGGTGCCTTCGCCGTCGAACACCTGGATGCGGTTGTTGCCGCGGTCGCCGACGTAGACGAGACCCTTCGCGTCCACCGCGATGGTGTGCGGGATGTTGAACTGGCCTGGCGCGGTGCCGCGCGAGCCCCACGACTTCAAGAAGCGGCCGTTCTTGTCGAACTTCGCGACGCGTGAATTGCCTTCGCCGTCCGACACGAAGATGTTGCCGTCGGCGTCCCAGGCCACGTCGGTCGGGCGATTGAAGTTGTCGCCGGCCAGCCCGGCGCCGACGGGGGGCGGCGGCGCGGCGGGAGTCCCGCCAGGGCCGCCGGCGCGGCCCGCCGCCGGAGCCGGCGGAGGGGGCGGCGCGACAGACGCCGTGGTATCGAGCGCCTCCGGCTTGCGCCCCATCGTCATCACGATGCGGCCGTTGGGATCGAACTTGATGATCATGTTCGACCCACCGTCCACGACCCACACGTTGTCCTGCTTGTCCACCCGCACCGCGTGCGCGAAGACGAAGCCGTAGTTGTCCTGGCCGATTTCGCGGACGAACTTGCCGGTGGAGTCGAACTCGAAGAGCCGCGCCGCGTTGCGCGCGAAGGTGCGGCGCGTGCCGAGCGTAGCGGCCGGGTTGCCGGTGCGCGTGTAGACGAAGATGTTGCCCTTCGAATTGGTGGCCACGCCGACCGCCTCACCCAGATAGAGGTTGTCGGGCAGCTTGATCGGATCCACCGCGTCGTAGGGGATCTCGGGAATCGAGAGCTGCGCCCGCAGCGACACGGGAGCCGCGGCAAGTACGGCGAGCAGAGCGGCCTTGATGATGCGGTTCATGATCGGGTGCCTCTCGCTCAGCGCGTGGAACCGGTGGACGGCTTGCCCGGTATCGGCTTGAGGATGATCTTCTGCGCGCGCCACGCGGTGATCTCGACGACGACGAGCTCGTCGGGGTTGCGGCAGTCGATGGCGTGCACGGTGCTGAACTCGCCGAGCTGCTTGCCCGGCTTGCCGAATTTACCGACGATGGTGCCGTCGAGCTCCATCTTGTAGATCTCGCCGCTCACCGCCGAGAGCGCCGCAATGTTGTTGTCCGGGTTCGAGTTCGACGAGAACAGATACTGGTGCGGCCCGGGACTGATGCACACGGCCCACGGCGCCCCGACGTTGTCGTAGATGGCGCGCAGCACGAGATCGCTGTTGAACACCTGGATCCGGCGGTTCTGCCGGTCGGCGACGTAGATGTTGCCCTGGGCGTCCGCCGTGATCGAGTGCGGGATGTTGAGCTGATACGGCTCGGTGCCACGGGTCCCCATCGACTTGATGAAGCGCCCGTTCTTGTCGTACTTGGCGACGCGCGAGTTGATGTACCCGTCGGCCACGTAGATGTTGCCCTGCGGGTCCCACGTGATGTCCGCGGGACGGTTGAAGCGGTAGGGCTCGGCGGGCGGCGCCTGCGCCTGCACCGGCGTCGGTTCGACGCCCGTCACGGCCTCGGGGCGGCGGCCCATGGTCATCAGCACCCGGCCTTCCGGGCTGAACTTGACGACCATGTTGGTGCCTTCGTCCACCGTCCAGATGTTGTCCTGGGCGTCCACGCGCACGGCGTGCGCCATCTCGAAGCCGTAGAGCCCCTTCCCGATCTCGCGGACGAAGGTGCCCTTCTCATCGAACTCGAACAGCCGCGAGTCGCCGCTGCGCGTGAAGATGAATACGTGGCCCTTCGAGTTGCGCGCCACGCCGATCCCCTCGCCGAGGTAGAGGTCGGGGGGCAGTTTGAGGAAGTTCGGCACCGACTCGAACGGGATGTCAGGCGCGGTGGCGTACGCGGTGGCCCGCGGCGGCACCGGAGGCCCCTGCTGTGCGCTCAGGGACACGGCGCCCAGCGCCAGCGCGAGCGCGGGTACGGCAGCGGCAAACGAGGAGATGACCAGTCGCTTCATGTCGCCCTCCGGGCGGCAAGTATACTTGTGCATCTTGCGCTTTCGGACCCGGGCGACCCTGCTATTTGTCTTTTGTGCGCTCCTCGTAGCCGGACGGTCGGCCGTGCCCGTGCTCGAGGCCCAGACGGGCCCAGGCGCGATTCCACGAACCGCGGACGGCAAGCCGAACCTGCAGGGCATCTGGAAGGCGGCCGGCGGCATCGCGGCCGATCTCACCAGGGGGGTCGTGGAGGGCGGCTCGATTCCGTACCAGCCATCGGCCGCGACGAAGCGGGCCGAGAACTTCGCCGCTCGCGCCACTGCCGACCCCCTGTCGAACTGCTACATGCCCGGCGTGCCGCGGATCATGTACCTCGACTATCCGTTTCAGATCTTCCAGACCAGCGACGCCGTGGCGATCACGTTCGAGTGGTCACAGCTGTTCCGCCTGATTCACACCAACGGCACCAAGCCGGCGGACGGGATCGAATTCTGGATGGGCGACGCGCGCGGCCGGTGGGAGGGCGACACGCTGGCCGTCGACGTCACCAATCACAACGACCGCACCTGGTTCGACGCGGCGGGCAACTTCCACAGCGAGCAGCTGAAGCTCGTCGAGCGCTTCACGCTGGCGGACCAGGACACGATCCGCTACGAGGTCACGGTCGAGGATCCGAAAGTGTTCACGAAACCGTGGAAGATGAGCCTGCCGCTGTACCGGCAGAAGAACATGACCCGCATTCTCGAATATCAATGTCAGGCCGAGGCCGAAGAGGCTAAGGGTCTGTTCGAGCGCGATCCGCGCACGTGGTATCCCAGGAAATGATGTCGAGAGTCTTCGCGGTCGCGCTCGCCCTCGCGGCGGGCGTTGCACCCGCGCTCGCCCAGAGCGCATCGCCCCCTCCAATCAAGCGCATGGCCGACGGCAAGCCCGACATCTCGGGTGTGTACCAGGCCGATGGCGGCGGCGCCAACCAGGGGCTCGAGAAGCGCGCCGCGACCGCGCTCACGCCGGGCGGCCGCGGCGTCGTCGTCGATCCCCCGGATGGACTGCTGCCGACGCAACCCTGGGCGCGCGCCGAGAACGAAGCCCGCCGGGCGCCCGAGCGCGGCTACGACGACCCCACGGCCCACTGCTTCGTGGCCGGCGTACCGCGGTCGACCTACGTGCCGTCGCCGTTTCAGATCCTGCAGCCGCCGGGCTATGTCGTTCTGCTCTACGAACGCATGTCGTGGCGGCAGGTCCCGCTCGACGGCCGCGCCCACCTCCCCGACTCGATCCGGCTGTGGCAGGGCGATTCAGTCGGCCACTGGGAGGGCGACACGCTCGTGATCGAGACCAGGAATCTCAACGGCAAGACCTGGCTCGACGAACTGGGCGGCGTCGTCACGCACCAGGAGCAGGTGGTCGAGCGCTTCATCCCGGTGGACGGCAACAACCTTCGATACGAAGCGACCGTCACCGACCCCGGCGCCTACACGCGGCCGTGGACGCTGGCGATGCCGCTCCGTCGCCAGAACAGCGAGCTGCTCGAAGTGGCGTGCCTCGAAGACGACCAGGACTTGAAGCATCTGAAGGACATCCGGGATGCGGCCCGCGCCGCCGCGAAGAAGCCATGACGATCAGCCCCTTCCGCACAGCCATCGCGGCCCTCCTCGTAGGGGCGGGTCTTCACACCTGCCCGCTGTCGAGCGCGCGCCTCCTTGCTCACCACTCGTTCGCGGCGGAATTCGACGAGAACAAGCCGGTGAAGGTCACGGGCAAGGTGACGACGATGCGGTGGTCGAACCCGCACGCGTGGATCTACGTCGACGTCGCCGGGCCCGATGGCAAGGTGGTGAACTGGGCGTTCGAAACCGCGGCGGTGAACAGCCTCTATCGCGCGGGCTGGCGCAAGGAAGACCTGCCGGCCGGCACCGTACTCGTCGTGGACGGGTGGCAGGCGCGGAACGGAACACCCACCGCCAACGCCTACAGCATTACGTTCCCGGACGGGAAACGCCTCTTCGCCGGTTCGCCCGCCGGGCCGGCTGCCGCCGGCACCGCACCCGCAGCGAAATGAGGCGGGTCTAAAGACCCGCGGCCACGGGTGTAGAGGGCGGTCTTCAGACCGCCCTTCGTATGTGGCCCCGGGTCTTTAGACCCGGCTCACCAACCGCGCATAGACGTCGCCCGATCGCGCGCCGGGACCGAGCGCAGCGAGCGCGGCGACGATACCGCTGGCATCGAGCCAGTCGGGCGACGCCAGCGCGTAGCTCTCCCCCACCGACCAGTTGAACTCGTAGCGGGCCGACGCCCCGGCCAGCTTCGACATTCGATCCACGCACGCGCGAACTTCGTCGATCGCACCGGGCAGGTACTCGAACGACAGCGCGCGCACCGGGCGGCTGAGGCCACCGAGCACCGCGGGCTCGCCACCTTCCACGTCGATCTTCACGAACGCCGGCTCCCCGTAGCGCGCGATCAGATCGTCGGTGGTCAGCGTCTGCACGCGCACTCGCCGGTTCCACTCGACGCCGCCGAACCCCGGCTCGCGCGCACGCGCCTCACGCCACGGCGACGCCAGCGTCGACACCGTCGGCGTGCGCTCGCTCACCGACAGCCATGCGTCACCCCCGGCGCCGGCGACCGCCGCCTCGACCACTTCGACCCGCGCCGACCGTCCAAAGAGCGTGCGCAGCAGCCGGGCGAAGTCCGGTTGCGGCTCGAGCGCAATCACGCGGCAGCCGATGGCCGCGAATGCACGCGCCCGGTTGCCGACGTGCGCACCCACGTCGAAGACGAGATCCCCGGGCCGCACGAACTGACGGTAGAGCCGCTGCATGCGCCGCTGCCGTAGCGGAATCGCGTGATAGACGAGCAGTGATCGGGCGAGGCCGAACGCGCGCGCGGCCCGGCTCATCGGCGGCCGTCACCGACGCCCCCGCCCGCCCGAAGGGCGGGCAAGGAGACGCTGTCCGGCGAGGCGGAGCCTTCGCGCGGTCGAGAAGGAGGCGAAGCCTCGCCGCTATAATCGAGCTCGAACATGCAACCTCTCACGGGCGGCGCCGCAGGCGTGCTCCTCGGCGCGGACGCCGCCTGGGGCCTCGTGGTGGCCGCCGCCGATCTGGCCGGCGCCATGACGGCCGCCGCGCGACCCGCCACGTTCAGTGTAGGCGACGACGCCCAGCTCAGGCCGGTAGGCCCCGACGATCCATCGGCGGTTGTTGCGTGGGAACCGGGACGTGGCTGGGCGCTGCGGCTCCCGGCCGATCATCCGCAGCACGCGTTCATCGACCTCTATCTCCCGATCTGCAGCGCCACCGATACCAGCCCGATCACGGTCGGCCATCTCGGGCAGAGCCTCGACGGCTTCATCGCCACCCACGCCGGCGACTCGCAGTTCGTCACCGGGCCGGAGAACATCCTGCACCTGCACCGGATGCGCGCGCTTTCCGATGCGGTGATCGTCGGCGCCGGCACGGTGGCCGCCGACGATCCGCTGCTCACCACCCGGCAGGTGTCGGGTCCGAACCCGCTGCGCGTGGTCTTCGACCCCGGCCGCCGGCTCGACGATCGCTACCGGATCTTCTCCGACGCCGAGACGCCGACGCTCTATGCCTGCGGCGACAGCCACCTGAGCGAGGGCGAGTCGCGCTTCGGCGCAGCCGACGTTCTGCCGCTGGCGTGTGTCGGCGACACCTCGCCGGTCGCCGAGCTGCTCAACGCGCTGCACGTGCGCGGCTGTCACCGCGTGTTCGTCGAGGGCGGCGGCGTCACCGTGTCGGCGTTCCTCGAAGCCGGGCTCCTCGATCGCCTGCACATGGCCGTGGCGCCGCTCATCGTCGGCAGCGGCAAGCCCGCCATCCGCCTCGAGCCCAAGGACCTGCTGAGCGACTGCCAGCGCCCCGCCTATCGCGTGTTCCGCATGGGCGGCGACGTGCTGTTCGACTGCGACCTCTCAGGTGCGACCCGCGTGGACGCGCCTCACGCTGGAATCGAGCGGGTCATCTAGGGCGGGTGGGGCGGGTGTGGCGGGTAGGCAAGAACGCTTGTCGGGCGGGTCTAAAGACCCGCCCCTACATACGCTTCGTCTGATTTCGAACGTAGAGGCGGGTCTTCAGACCCGCCTGACAAGAGTTCGTCCTACCAGTCCCACCAGTCTTGTGCGCTAGCCCCCCGGCAACCACACAGCAAGGTCCTCGTGTCCGACCACCAATCGCGAGTGGCCTTCGAGGACGTGCGCGAGGCGGCGGTCGGTCCAGTCACGGATGAACGGGGCGTGGTCGGGGGCCACTTGCACGGCGGCGCGCGCCCAGCCCTCGATGATCTGGCGCTGGAGTTCGGCGGCGTCGGGCTCGAGGTGCCAGTCGCTGGCCTCGCGATCCACGGCGTACCCCAGCGCGCCAAAGCATTCGGCGGCCACGGCGCAGGCCGCGGGACCGAGCGCTGGCCCGAAGCCCTTGTCGCCGTGCTGATGCTCGTTGACAAGGGCACGAATGTCGTCGTCACCTGGCTCTTCGGGCAGACAGTGAAAGCGGCCGTCGTAGGTGAGCGTGAACAGACCCGTCGCACCGGCCACCCGGCACTCACTGGCGAGCGCTTCGATCCACCGCGCCGACACGAGATCGAGCAGGGCCGACGCCGTCACCAGCCGGCGATCGAGAAACAGCTCCGACAAAGCAGACAGATCCGCGAGGTCGGCGAGCCGCGTCGTGAACGTGACCGCCAGCCCCTCGCCCTCCACGCGCCACGCGCCCTCGTCGCGCGACACCCCCAGCCCGCGCGCCTCGCCCCACGCGCGCAGCCGCTGCGAAGCCTCGATCAGCAGCGTGGGGTCGTGATCGACGAGCAGCCACTGCTGCTGCGGGTGCAGACGCTCGGCCAGATAACGTGCGTTGGTGCCGGTGCCGGCGCCGACGTCGAGCACCGTGAGGTGGGTCTCGAGCGTGAAGCGGGCGGCGACGGCCTGCAGCAGGCGCTCGGATCGCGCCGCCGCGTCGGCCGGCTCGCGCAGCGCCAGCCACTCGGGTGTGAAGTCACCCATCGATGCCCTCGATGGTACGCGCCATCAGGCCCGCCGCATCGTCCCAGCTGGGCAGCCTGAGGCGGACCTGCCTGGCGCCGTCGGCCAGGCGGGCCCGCAGCGCCGCATCGCCGACGATCGACTCCAGCGCCTGCGCCAGCGCCGGGGCGTCTCCGGCCGGCACCAGCAACCCCGCGTCGGCGCCAACCAGGTCACCAATCGCGCCGGTGACCGAGCTCACGACCGGCAGGCCGCGCGCGAGCGCTTCGGCCACGGCCATGCCGTAGCCCTCGTACCAGGTCGGGAGCACGAACACGTCGGCGGCATCGTAGCGCGCATCGACTGCCGCCCGTCCCTCTTCGCCGACGAACGAAACCCGCGAGTCGAGTCCGCAGTCGCGGGCAAGAGCCTGCACCGCGGCGGCCCACGCCGGGTCGCGGTCGAGCCCGCCGACACAGGTCACGTGCCACGAGCGCTCGCGCACGGCCGCCAGGGCGCGCAGCAACACGTCGTGCCCCTTGCGAGGCACGACGGTGGCGACGCACAGCAATTCCACCGTGCCGCCACCGGATCCCCGTGATTGCGGCGCGGGGTCGGTGCCCGGCTCGATGACGTCGATCGACGAGGGCGCCACGTCGTACGACGCCAGCCGCGCCGCCGTCGCGCGGCTCGTCACCACGACGCGCTTCACGGCCCGCAACGCCCGCCATTCGCTGTCCCGGAGCGCGGCGCGCGCACTGTCGGAGAGCCCGGTTTCATCCGCCAGCGGGTGGTGCACGAGCGCGACCAGCGCCAGACGCTCCGCCTCCGCGGCGACCTCGTCGGGCAGCGCGCCGAGCGCCAGCCCGTCGATCACGGCCCGGGTGCCGGACGGCAGCGCCGCCAGAGCGTGTGCGGCAGCGGCGCGCGACGCCTCGGAGGGAAACGGAAAGGCCCCGGGGAGCTCGTGCACCCGCACGGCCCAGCCGCGCCGCTCGAGGCCGGCGACGATCTCGCGGTCGTAGCCGTAGCCACCCGTCAGCGTCGCAATCGATCCCGGCACCACGAAGCTCGCGGCCGGGCGGTCGCGGCTCACGGGGCGGCGCACCGCGCGGCTGTCCTCACCGACGGACGGCGCCTTCGTAAGCAGCCCACGCGACGTGGGACTCGTGCAGCGCCACCCGCGCCGTGTCGATCTCGCGCGCGGTGGGCCCGAGCTCGCCGCGGTCGATCGCCTGCAGCATGCGATCGAAGATGACCCGCGCCAGGAACTCGGTGGTCGTGTTGCGCCCGGTGAACGCCGGCACGTCATCGAGGTTCTGGAAGTTCAAGTCCGCGAGCACGGTTTTCAGCGTGTCGGCCGCCTTGCCGATGTCCACGACGATGCCGTCGCCATCGAGCTCGGCGCGACGGAACTCGACGTCGACGACGTAGGTGGCTCCGTGCAGCCGCTGCGCCGGGCCGAAGACAGCGCCGCGGAAACTGTGGGCGATCATGAAGTGGTCGCGTACGCAGACGCTATACATGGGTCCGATCCTGTGGGTAGCGCACGCGATGGCAGAGCGTGTCGCCGGGAGAGGTGGCGAGCTGGTCCATCACCTCGGGTAGCGTCTCGAAGTCGCTCTCACCGGTGATGAGCACGTCGAGCACGGCATGCTCGAGCAGGCGCAGGGCCAGCTGCATCCGGCGCCGCGTGTCCCAGCGTGCCCGCTGGCTCGCCGCGACGTGGCCGACCTGCGAGGAGGTGATGGTGAGACGCCGGGCATGAAAGGCCTGGCCGAGGCCGAGCGACACGTCCTGATCGCCATACCAGCTCATCTCCACCACCGTGGCTTCGAACGCGGCCACCTGCAGCGCCAGCGCCAGGCCTTCCGGCGCGCCGCTGGCGTGCACGACGACGTCGGCTTCGTGCGCCGCCGTCTCCGGGGTCGCGAACTGGACGCCGAGTGCGCGGGCCACGCCGGCGCGCGCCGGGTTGCGGTCGATGAGCTCCACTTCACACCCGGGGATGCGCGCGATCAGCCAGGCGGTCAGGCAGCCGATCACGCCGGCGCCGACGACGGCCACGCGATCGCCGACCAGCGGGCGGGCGTCCCAGACGCCGTTGATGGCGGTTTCGAGATTGGCCGCGAGCACGGCGCGGGACGGCGGCGTCGTCACCGGCAGCACGTACACCGCGGTGGCAGGCACCACGTAGCGGGTCTGATGCGGGTAGAGCGTGAAGACGGCGCGCCCGCGCAAATCGACCGGCCCCTCCTCGATCTGCCCGACGTTTGCGTACCCGTACTTCACCGGCGCGGGAAACCGCCCGTCTTGAAACGGCGCCCGCATCCGCTCGAACTCGCTGGGGGGCACGCGGCCACGAAACACCAGCGCTTCGGTGCCGCGGCTGATCCCGCTGTAGAGGGCGCGCACCAGCACTTCACCGGTGGCCGCGGGAGCAAGAGGCTCGCTGCGAATCTCGCCGCGTCCGGGCGCGGCCACCCAGAACGCGCGCGCGTCGTGAGCCATCGCGTCATTCTGGAGTGTTTCCCCCGCGAGTTACAATCCTCGCCGCCGGGCTGCGGCGATCCGTGGCTGGCTGCCCGACTCGATGACGGTCCCAGGCTGGCGGTTGCCGGCGCCTCCCCTTCGAACCGGCGTGCTCACAGCGGCGGCGCTGGGCATGGCCATCGCCGAACTGGGCGCCGTCATGGCCACACCCTGGTTCGGATTCTCATCCGGCTTCATCGTCAAGTCGGGTGCCGTCTTCCTTTTCGCCTTCGGTGTGGCGGCCGGCCAGGTGCAGCGGCACCATCCGTTCCGGCACTTCGGCGCCGCCAACGTCACAACCACGGGGCGACTCGCCCTGGTGGCACTGCTCGCGGCCACGGTTGGTGAACCGCACACGCGCGCGCTGGCCTGGGCCGCGACCGTCATGACGATCGGGGTGACGGTCCTCGACGGCGTGGACGGCTGGATGGCGCGGCGCTCGTCGATGCACAGCCGCTTCGGCGCCCGCTTCGACATGGAAACCGACGCGCTGCTCCTGATGGTGCTGGCCGTGTTGGCATGGCGATGGGACCGGGCCGGCGTGTGGGTGCTCGCGTGCGGCCTGATGCGCTACGTGTTCGTCGCCGCCGGATGGGTGTGGCGCTGGCTCGACGATCCGCTGCCGCCCAGCCTGCGGCGCAAGACCGTGTGCGTGGTCCAGATCGTGACCCTGGGCGTAATCGTCGCCCCGGTCATTCCGCACCGGGTGAGCGTCACCGCCGCGCTGGTCACGCTGGGCCTGCTTGCCTGGTCGTTCGCCGTCGACGTGGTCTGGCTGCGGCGCCACCGGCGAGAAACCTGAGGCGCGCCGCCTCAGCGCAGCGCCTTGCGCACGACCAGTTTCAGCCCTGACCAGACGTCGTTCACGGCGCAGACCTTGACGTCCACCAGGCCGAGCGGGAGCGCGATCTCCCGCACGGTCTCCCCGGTCACGTCCGTCGCCACCTTCGACGCCTTCTTCGGCCACGACACCCACACCACGGCGTCGGCCCGCATCTTCTTGCGGAGCGCCGGGAGCGCCTTTTCCAGCTGCGATCGAGCGGTGACGAAGACGTGCGTGAGATCGGTAGAGGCCGACACGCGCGGCGCGAACACCACGCCCTCGGGCAGAGGCGCGAGCAGCCCGCGGTAATCTGCGGGCTCGTGCACGGTGTGCACGGTGTGATGCGAGGCGATTCCGAGTTTCTTCGAAAGCGGAGTGCCCGAGTATCCAGCCATCGACCGGCCGGATTGTGTCACGCCGGGGACCAGAGTCTCGAGGGGTAGAGAGGCGGGTCTAAAGACCCGCGGCCACATCAGAGAGGCGGGTCTAAAGACCCGCGGCCACATCGGAGAGGCGGGTCTAAAGACCCGCGGCCACAGGAGACCCGCGGCCGCGTCAGGGCACGCCGGGCTACACCGAGGTCAACTCGTGCCCGAGCTTGTCCTTTTTGGTCTTGAGATAGCGGCGCGAGAACTCGGACGGCGGGATTTCGATCGGAATGCGCTCGCTCAGCGACAGACCGTCGCCCGTCACACCGGCGAATTTGCGCGGGTTGTTGCTGAGCAGGCGGACCGAGCACACACCCAGGTCGAGGAGGATCCGCACGCTCACGCCGTACTCCCGCCGATCGGCTGGAAAGCCGAGCCGCTCGTTCGCTTCAACGGTATCGAAGCCCTCGTCCTGCAAGGAGTACGCTCGAATCTTGTTGGCCAGGCCAATGCCACGCCCTTCCTGATTGAGGTAGAGCAGCACGCCGCGCCCCTCGTGCACGATTCGCCGCATGGCCGTGTCGAGCTGAGGTCCGCAGTCACAGCGGGCCGAATGGAAGATATCGCCGGTGACGCAGGACGAGTGCACCCGGACGAGCACGTTCTCGCCGCCGCCGAGGTCGCCGTGCACCAGCGCCACATGCGTCTTCCCGTCCGCGGAGTCTTCGTAGGCGACGATGTCGAACTCACCGTACTCGGTGGGCAGCTTCGCTGCCGCGGCGCGCGTGACTAAGGGTTTCCCCTGTACGCGACGCCATGCCAACAGCAGGCGACGTGTCAATTGGTCCAACATGTAGAGTGAGAAAGCGTGAAACTCTCCGAGGCCTCACGCTATCGTAGGGGTGACGTGACAAGGGTGTCAAACCTGCCAAGTCCTCGCTCCAGCTGGCTTTGGGCCGTCTCAGCACTGCTCCTGCTCGACAGTTCGCTGTCCTTTTCGTCACTCTGGCCCACCCCGGGCATCAGATGGACGGGCCAGCTGTCGGTGGAGTGCGCGGCGCTCGTAACCGGGTTGGCGGCCTTCTGGCACCTGCGGGGCGCACCGCCACGCTGGGCGCTGCGCGCCCTCGCGGTGCTGTGGACGGTCCTCGCGTTGGGCCGCTATGCCGCCGTCACGTCCACGGCGCTCTTCGGCCGTGACATCAACCTGTACTGGGACTCGCGGCATCTGTCGGCGGTCGCATCGATGCTGGCGCGCGTGGCGACGCCCCTCGAAGTTGCCGGGGTGGTCCTGGCGGCGGCCGCCGTGCCACTCTCGGTGTACGTCGTGATGCGCTGGGCCATGGCCCGTCTGAACACGGCACTGGCGGGCGTACTCGCGCGACGATGGCTGGCGGGCGCGGGCGTCGCGGTGATGGTGGCCTTCGCCGTCGAGCGCGCGATGATGCAGCCCGACGCCACGCCGATCCTGCCCTCGCCGGTGACCTCGACGTACCTGCGTCAGGCGGGCATGGTGGCCGACGTGCTGCTGGGACGCGGCACGGGGGCACTCGGTGATGGCCCGCCGCTCGCGTCGGATCTCGCGGCGCTTGACGGCGCCGACGTGTTGCTCGTCTTCGTCGAGTCGTACGGCGCCATCACCTACGACCGTCCCGATTTTTCCCACACGCTCGACGCCCGCCGCGCGCAGCTGCTGCAGCAGGTGCGCGGACACGGGCTGGACGTGGCGTCGGCGTTCATCGAGTCGCCGACGTTCGGCGGATCGTCGTGGCTCGCACACGTGTCGTTCATCACCGGGATCGAGGTGAAGGACGAGGGCACCAACGTGCGATTGATGGCGCAGAAGCGGCGCACGTTCGTGACCGCGCTCAAGAGCCACGGTTACCGGGCGGTCGCGGTGATGCCGGGGCTGCAGGAATACTGGCCCGAGGGCGCGTTCTACGAGTTCGATCGCATCTACGACACGCAGCAGCTCGCGTACACCGGCCCGAGCTTCGGGTGGTGGCCGATCCCCGACCAGTTCGCGCTGGCGCAGCTGGAGCATCTCGAGCTCGCCCGCCGCGACCGGGCGCCGGTATTTGCCTTTCTGCCCACGACGAGCACGCACACGCCGTTCAGCCCCACGCCGCCCTATCAGCCGTCCTGGCCGCGCATGCTCACGTCCACGCCGTACGACGAAGCCGACTATCAGAAGGCGTGGGCCCAACCGCCCGACTGGCTCAATCTCGGACCGAGCTACGTGCACTCCATGGACTACGCACTGGCGACGCTCGGCGGCTTCGTGAGCCAGCCGCGGACGCGCGACCTCGTCATGATTCTCATCGGCGATCATCAGCCGCCCGCCGTCGTGAGCGGCGAGGGCGCGCCGTGGGACGTACCTGTGCACGTCGTGTCGAGCCGGCCGGCCCTGCTCGACGCCCTGAAGGCGCGCGGGTTCACTGCGGGGCTGCAGCCCGGCAGCCGCACTCCGCTGATGCGGTTGCACGAGCTGATGCCGGCGCTGGTGGCTGCGATGGACGGATCGCGCGCGACCACCGCGGCGGCGCGGTCGGGGAGCTAGGCTAGTGGCCTAGTCGCGCCGGTAGGTGGCGTCGATCACGACGTCGGATGGCGCCATCGGTGCATAGCGGCGCCCCGACGTAATGGCGGCGGCGTGGTGTGCCTGCGCGGACGACGGGCTGAGCCTGAGGAAGACCTTCATCGCCAACAGGAGAATGCCGATGTCGTCCAGCTGCCCCAGGAACGGTACGACGTCGGGAATGAAGTCGAGCGGCGAGAGCACATAGAAGAGCGCGAGCATCGGCAGCGCCTTCACCAATACGGGGACGCGCGGCTCCTTCACCAGGCGCCACGCCAGCCGCAGCTCGGCAAAGAGCGACCCCATCAGACTGGGGCGCAGGAACCATGACGACAGGCGCACGGCCACGATTACGATTCTTCACGAATCCTGCGCCACGCGCAACGCGACTGACTGCCGCCGAGCTGGCTGCCGCGCACGACACGCGGCTGCGCGCTGCGGCTCGCCGTGGTTCAAGCACCCCCCGCCATGGCCGATGTCAGCCCTGGGACACGCTGGAGCATGCACAGTCAAATGGGCAAAGCCGTGGCGACGGCTCTCGGCATCGCGACGCTCGTGTGGCTGGCGGCGGCAGGAATCGACGCCGCCGCCGAACCGAGCGGGCTCGCCGGCCGTCTGCTCGCCGGCGGCCGACCAGCGGCCGAGGCGGTGATCTGGCTCGACGCGCCCGGCGCACCGCGCGCCCACGAAGGCCGCTTCGTGGTCCGGCAGCGCAACATGGCGTTCGTGCCGCGCGTGCTTGCCGTCCCGGTGGGCTCGACGGTGGAACTGCCCAACGACGATCGGATCTTCCACAACGTCTTCTCGTTCACCAACGGCACGCCGTTCGACCTTGGCGTGTATCCCACCGGCGCGAGCAAGCGCATCACGCTCGATCGGCCGGCGGTGAATCGCCTCTACTGCAACATCCATCCGCACATGGCGGCCTACATCATCGCGGTGGACAGCCCGTACTACGCCACCACCGACAAGACCGGTGCGTTCACGATTCGCGACGTACCGGCCGGCCGTTACACCTATCACGCGTGGCGGTCGGGCGCCGAGATGCTCAGCGCCACGGTGACGGTAGGCGACGGACAGCCCTTCGAGGTCGCGTGGCGGTGACGCGCACGTCCCTGCGCACGACGCTGACGATCGCGATCCTGTGCGCGCCCGGGGCGGCGCCGGCTCAGACCAGCGACGTCGCCACCGAGGTGGAGGTCACGGTGGGACACTCCACCGACGACGTGCGCGCGGCGGGCACACAGGCGCGCGTCTTCGGCGCCTTGCCGGCCGACTGGCGCTTCTACGCCGAGGCGACCTGGGCCGACACGTGGGGCGAGCGCTCGGACGCGTTTGGCGCCGCCTATCCCTACGACCACCGGCTGCGCCCGATGGAGCTGTTCCTCGAGAAGACGGTGGCCCGCCCGCGCACGCTGTGGGGCACCCGCGTCGGGCGCTACCGCGCGCCGTTCGGCCTCTCGAGCCGCGGAGACCACGCCTACACGGGCTTCCTCCGTGCGCCGCTCATCCGCTACGGCGGCTATTGGGCGCTATCGAACAACTTCCTCGAGACCGGCGCCAGCGTCGTGGCCGGCACGCCGCGGCTCTTTGCCGAGGTGAGCCTCGGAATTCCGCAGGACGAGGACGACCTCCATCGCGCGCGCGGATTCGACCGCGTGGGCCGCGTGCAGGCAACCGTGGGCGACGTCATCGTGGGCGCGAGCTACATCCACACCCAGCCCTTCGTCGAACAGGCCCGGTGGGCCCACGGCGACACCGAGTTTGCCGGGGCGGACGCCCGATGGATGCGCGGCGGCGTCCAGGTACGGGGGGAATGGATCAACGGCCATCCCTTCGAAGGTACGCGCACGTTTGGCGGCTACGCCGATCTGATGGTGCACCGGCCGTTCATGGGACCAGTCACGGCGGTGGCGCGGGCCGAGCGGCTCGACTACGAGGCCGGGCTGTTCTCGAGCTACCCGCGGCGCTACACCGCCGGCGCCAAAGTGCGGCTCTCGAGACTGCTGGTCGCCCACGTCAACGTGCTGCACGAACCGCCCTACGACGACGAGGGCCCGGACACGGCGCTCGACGTGGCCCTGACCTTCTCCATCCGCCACTGAGGACGGCACGCGCGTGACCACGGCTCCGCTGTCCACGCCCTGGCGCGCACGGCTCGAAACCCGGCTGCTGCTGTTTGCCACGCTCGTCACGGGCGTCGCGGTGGTGGCGATGCTCATCGCCGCACAGCGCGTGATCACGGCCAGCGCCATCGAGCGCACGCACGAGGATCAGGACGCAGCCAAAATCGCCTTCGACCACCTCATCGAGCGGCGAGGCGAGTTCGGCACCAGCCAGAGCCGGCTCATCACCGAGCTGCCGGTCTTTCGCGCGCACCTCTCGGATCCGCGAATCGCCGCCGATCGCGCCACCATCCAGGCGCTCGCCGACGAGTACCGCAGCAGCACCGGCGCCGACTTCCTGCTGGTCGCCACCAGTGACGGCACGTGGGCGGGCCGCTCGAACTGGCCATCGGGGCCCGACCCGGATTGGGCGGCACTACCGGGCGGACGGCCCGAGGGCACGGAGGGACGCCGAGGTCTCGCCCTGCTGCCGGACGGCGTCTATCTGGTCGTGCTGGAGCCGGCGCGGTTCGTGGACGAAGTGCTCGGCTGGCTCGCCGTCGGCTACCGGCTCGACGACCGGCTCGCGGCGGAACTGGCCGCGGTGACCCGCGCCGACATCAACATCGTGGCCGGCGGCCGTCTGTGGAGCAGCAGCCTCGAACCGTCGCGCCGGTCGGCGATGGCCGCGGCCGTGGCGGCGCACGCGACGTCGGGCCGTGACTGGCTCGAGCTGGGCCCGGCACAATATTCGAGCCGGCAGTACTCGCTCAAAGGGGCGCCGGACGCGTCGCTCGTCCTCCTCATGGACTGGACCCCCACCCAGGAGCTCATCGACGAACTCCACACGCGGTTGATCTGGATCGGGCTGGCCGCGTTCCTGCTGGCGGTCGCCGGTGCCACCGTGTTCAGCCGCCGCGCGGCGCGGCCGCTGCGCGACGTGGTGGACGCGGCGCGCGAAATCACGCGCGGCGACTGGTCGCGGCGCGTGCCGGTGCGCGGCACCTCGGAAGCGGCGGCGATGGGGGTCGCGTTCAACGAGATGACCGACACCCTCACCACGGTCAACGCGCAGCTCGCCCAGGCCAAGGAGCGCGCCGAACTGGCGGGCAAGGCCAAGGATCAATTCCTCGCCAACATGAGCCACGAGCTGCGCACGCCGCTCAACGGCATCATGGGCATGACGGCGATCATGCTCGACACCACGCTGGACGAGGACCAGCGCGACTATCTGAAGACCATCGACGACAGCGCCGGCGCGTTGCTCGCCATCGTGACCGATGTCCTCGACTTCGCGCGGATCGACACCGGCGTGATGACGCTGGAGACGGCGCCGTTCGATCCGTGTGCCTTCTTCGAGCGCACCCGCACGCTGCTCGGGCCGCTGGCACGCGCCAAGGGGCTGGCGCTCGTGTACGACATCGACCCGGCACTTCCGTCGCTCCTCGCCGGGGACGAGACGCGCCTGCGGCAGGTCCTGCTCAACCTGGCCGGCAACGCCATCAAGTTCACGAAGAGTGGCACGGTGACGGTGCGGGCGCGCGCCAGCCAGGCCGACGTCGATGGGCACGCCGTGTTGCACGTCGAGGTCGCCGACACGGGCATCGGCATTCCCGCGAGCATGCAGGCCGCCGTGTTCGAACCGTTCGTACAGGCCGACGGGTCCAACACCCGGCAATTCGGCGGCACCGGACTCGGCCTCACCATTTGCGCGCGCCTTGTGGCGCTGATGGGCGGCCGCCTCTCGCTGGCCAGCGAGCCAGGCGTCGGTACGACCTTCTCGTTCGCGGTGAGCCTCGCCCGCGCGGCGGCCCCGTCGTGTGGCCGCACGTCTTTGGACCTGCCCCGTCGTGTGGCCGCGGGTCGTTAGACCCGCCCCGTCGTGTAGCCGGGGGTCTTTAGACCCGCCTCATCGTATGGCCGCCGGTCTTCAAGACCCGCCCCGTCGTGTGGCCGCGGGTCTTTAGACCCGCCTCATCGTATGGCCGCCGGTCTTCAAGACCCGCCCCGTCGTGTAGCCGCGGGTCTTTAGACCCGCCCCGTCGTGTGGCCGTGGGTCTTCAGGCTCGCCTCATCGTGTGGCCGCGGGTCTTCAGACCCGCCCCTGCGGACGGTTTCCATCTATCTCCGCTTCCAGTCGGTAGACCAATCACCTGCGTGCGTCTCCAGCTCCGCGACCGTGTATCGCGATGACCCGATCCAAGGGTAGTCACCGGCGGACTGGACCAAGCCAGCACGCACGGGATTTTGCAAAACGTAGCGCACGACCATTCGTGTGTCATCACCCTCACGCAGGATGTGGTCGTGAAACCCCGGCTGCCAGAGCTGAGAGCCGGTGCGCTGTTTCCAGGCATAGCCGGTTCGCTGCTTCCACACGCGCACACCCTCGCGCAAGTCGGCGGAGGAAGACGTGCCCTCGAGAAGCAGGTGCACATGGTCAGGCATCACGCAGTAGGCGAGAACCTCGAAGTCGTTGACCGCGAAGTATGGCGAGATTTGCGTCGCCAGTTCCCGCGCGACGGCGGAATCGACAAAAGGTGCGGCGTGGCGGAAGGCCTTGGCGGTCACAAGGTAGCGATGAAAACCACGATACGCGAACCCCTTGAGACGGGGCAGACGGTTCGGCCACATGCACCGACGAGAGCAAGTGGTCAGCCATGGGGCGGGTCTGAAGACCCGCGGCCACATCTCAACCCGGAGACGCGCCGGCGAAGGACAAGCCCTGCCGCGCATGACGGGAGACGCCGAATGAGGCGGGTCTAAAGACCCGCGGCCACGGTTCGTTGAGGCGAGTCTGAAGACTTCCCGGCCACACGCTTCGCTGGGGCGGGTCTGAAGACCCGCGGCCACATCTCAAACCCGGAGCCACATCTCGACCCCGCGGCTGCACTCGACGTCAGCGGAAGCGGGCCAGCGTGGCGCGATCGACGACGCAGGACAGTGTGCGGGCCTTGCCGACCATTTCGAGGGTGATGCTCGCCGTCGGGGCAAAGGGCGGGAAGCCGAAGATGAAGTTGCCCGACGTGCCGTCGATGGTCCGCGTGTCGGCTTCGAGCACCTGGCCGCCGCGCCGCACCCTGACGGCGGCAATCTGGTTCTTCGCCCCGCGCACGGGCGTCACGCCGATCACGACGCGCGTCTGCTGCGCCGCGGCATAGCTGGGCGTCGGCACCGGGCGCTTGCGGCTGACGGCGCTCCAGACTTCGTAGGCCACCTGCTTGTACGGCGAGTAGAGCGCCAGCACGAAGTCGTCGTTCTTACAGAGGTCGGCGTCGTAGAACACACACGACGGCTGGGCGCCGCCCTGCTTGCCGCACTCGATGGCGTGGTAGTAGCTGTCGCGATTGATCGGCTGAATCCCTTTGGACCACGGCGGCTGGCTCGCCGGCACCACGGCCTTGATCGGTGCGGGCGCGGGCGCGGGCGCCTGCGCTTGCGCCGGCCGCGCACACACGCCGATGGACACAGCCGCCGTCAGGCCGGCCACACGCGCCAGCCACACGCGTAGACGACCACGGCTCATTTCTTCGCGGGCGGCGCGGGCGGGGCGGGCGTGCCGATCTTCAACGTCTGCACCATCATCATCCCGCCCTTCTCCTGGGTCTCGGCCGAGATGCGATCCCCGATCTTGATGTCGGTCTCCGCCACCTTCACCTTGCCGCGCGTGATCACGGTACTGCCATCGAGCATGATGGTCACCGTCTTCTTGTCGGTGGTCAGCACATCGATGTGGGGATAGTCCACGTCGGTGACGGTGCCGAGCACCTTGTGCGTGTGGCCCGCGTGCGCGAGTGCGAAGCCGGGAACGGCAAGCACGACGGCCGCGAGCGCGGCGACAATCCAGTTCCTCATGCGCGTCTCCTAGTGGCCCGTGTGGGCCGATGGCGGCGTCTCGCCGCCGTTCAAAAAGGTCTCTTCTTCAATCTCTTGCCGCACCGCGTCGACCGACCGCGGCATCGAGTGCTCGACCCGGGCCCGCTCGTCCGGCGTCAGCCGAGGCAGGTGCCGGATCACGTGCACGAGCTGCCACGACTGGGTTGCCCCCTCGGGCGTCCCTGTGGACCAGGCCGGCATGCCGGTGAAGCGGATGCCGTGCTCGATCACGTAAAACAGCTCGCCATCGCTCAGCTCCTGCGTGGCCGTCTGACGCATGTCCGGCGCCTTGGGAAAAAGACCGGCACCGAGTTCCGTCCGGCCGCTGCCATCGGCGGCATGACACGACGCGCAGTGATCCGCGTAGTGCGCCAGCCCCTCCGCCAGCAGGTCAGGCGACAAGGATACCGGGTTGACGCGGCGCCCGTCGGCGCGTGGCACCGCCAACCCGCGCACACGACGGGCCAGCGCGGCTTCCACGGCCGACAGCTCTGGTGCAGCGCGCAGCCCAGTGGTCACGACGTAGCCGGCGCCGGCGCACACGACGAGCACGAGCGTCAGCACGGATCCGCCGGCCGCGGCCACTGCAGGCCTCATGGCCTACATCATCACCCGGGCGGGGTGCACGGTCACGAAGAACGCGACACCCGGGTTGACGCGACTGCCGTAGGCCCCGGACAGCGACTGCGGCACGATGCCAGCCGAGAGCGCTCCGCCCAATCCCGCCACAAGCCCCCAGCGGCTCGCCACGGCGCGGGTGTAGCCGCCCTGCAGTTTGGCCACCGTGAACGTCTCGTCGCCGAGCAGCGGCACGTCGAGGTCGTGGCCGGTCTTGCCCGTGGCCTCGAACCGGCCGAACCACGTATCGCGTTCCCGAAACGTCAGGGCCGACTCGAGCAGGAAGGCGTTCGACGCATGACCCGACTCGTCGTTGCGGCCCCAGGCCACGGTGGTCGCCCACAGGCGTGCGTCGCGCACGCCGGTGTGGATGATGGCCGATGCCGTGGTCCGGGTCACGTCGACGCGCGGCCCGCCCTGCTCTCCCGCCTCGGCCTCGGTGAGGCGGCCGACGGACACCTGAAGCACCACCGCGGATCGCGGCGCGTACGACAGCCGCCCCGACACCGAGTCGAGCGCGCCGAAGTCGAACCCGGTTCGATGCTCGTCGGGTTCGCGCCCGTTGAACACCGACGCCTCCGCCTTCCACCGCGGGCTGTAGACGCCTCCGGTCACGACACCGAAGGCGACGTGGGTGGCATCGAGCCAGTGATGCGCCAGCGGCGCGATCGGATTGGGCATCGCCGACACCCGATGTGGAAACGCGACCGGGCCCAGTGCGGGTTCACCCGCTGGTCCGCCGAACAGCTGCCAGCGAAGCCCACGTGTCAGCGGCGCGTCGTACCGGGCCGAGAGTTCCATGAACAGGTCGTGCGGGTGCTGCCGGTCGTGGATCGGCTCGCCGTCGCACTGCTCACCCGACGCAAGCAGGTCGGGATAGCCACAGCCCGCGATGGTGAACGGCTCGAGGCTCGTCATCCCACGCAACGCCAGCCGCCCGCGCCAGAGCGGACGCTGCGCCATTCCCATAAACCAGTTGATGCTGCCGCCCTGGTCGGCACCGCGATCGCCGGATTCGTGCAGGAACTGGGCGAACACGTTGAAGTGGCCCATCAGCTGCCAGCCGGCGCGGCTGCCGTGGAACGCATAGATCGGCGACGCTTCCGGAAGCCAGCCCGTGCCGGATCCCTCGCGCGCCATGGCGGCCATGTCGTGCCCCTCGTGCACGGCCGGCGCGTGCCCGGCATGCTCGTCCTGCGGCACCGTCGCCTGATGTTCATGCTGATGGGGCGCCGGCTCCTGGGCCTGCGCCCACACCCGGGCGCATGACGCCCCGATCAGCGCCGCCGCGCCCAAGATGCAGGCGGCGCCACGATTCATACGAACGGACATCTCCCTCTCCCTTCCTGAAGACAAACCTGTCTTGAAGAACGGGGAGAACTAGACGCGCAGCTGGGTGATGGAAGGAGGCGACCCGCGAGGCGGCGACCCGACCGGATCTGCCGCGACGGCGCGGAAGGAGCGCACGAGCCCGGTCCAGGCGACGACGGGCAGCACCGCCGCGAACACGGTCGGCGATGGCGACGCACCTGCCACGGCATCGGGCGACTCGCTGCTGTGGCCGCAGGCATGCGGCACACCAGTGACCGTCAGAGAGCCGGGCGCCGCGTCGGAGTGGCAGGAATGGTGCTGCGCCGCTCTGGACGGCGCGTCCGCGCACAGCACCTGGCACAGAGTCAGCGCCAACGGCGCGGCCGTGATGCCGACACTGAGCGCGAAGACGAGCAGGCGGCGCGTCACAGACCTCAGTATAGCGACACGCGGCGAAGCCGCAGCGCGTTGCCAATCACCGACACCGAGCTGAGGCTCATGGCGGCGGCGGCGATCATCGGGCTCAGGAGGAGGCCGAACACCGGATACAAGACGCCGGCCGCCACGGGCACGCCGAGCGTGTTGTAGACGAAAGCGAAAAAGAGATTCTGACGGATGTTGCTCATGGTGGCCCGGCTGAGCCGCCGCGCCCGCGCAATCCCTCTCAGGTCCCCCTTCACCAGAGTCACCCCCGCGCTCGCCATCGCGACGTCGGTACCGGTGCCCATCGCGATGCCGACCTGCGCCTGCGCCAGTGCCGGCGCGTCGTTGATACCGTCGCCGGCCATCGCCACGACGTGGCCCTCGCGCTGCAGCCGCTCGATGACCGCGGCTTTCTGATCGGGCAGTACTTCCGGAATGACGTCGTCGATCCCGAGCCGACGCGCCACGGCCTCGGCCGTCGTGCGGCTGTCGCCCGTGAGCATGACCAGCCGCAGGCCCTCGGCATGGAGCTGCGCGATGGCCTCGAGCGTCGTCTCCTTGATTGGATCGGCGACGCTCACGATGCCGGCCAGCGCGCCGTCCACGGCCACGAACACGGCCGTGTGGCCCTCGCGCCGCAGCGCCTCGGCGCGTGCCGCGCCGTCTCCCACTGCGACACCGAGCTCGTCGAGGAGCGTGAGATTGCCGAGCGCGGCCGGCCGTCCGTCGACACGGCCGACGACGCCCCGGCCGGTGCGCGACTCGAAGGCCTCGGGCGACGCCAGCACGAGCCCGCGCGCGACCGCGCCGTCCACGATGGCCGCCGCAAGCGGGTGCTCGCTGCCGCGCTCGAGCGAGGCGGCCATCCGCAGCAGATCCGCTTCGTTCCAGGGCGCGAACGGCACCACCGCGGCCAGCGCCGGCGTGCCACGCGTGAGCGTGCCGGTCTTGTCCATGACCAGCGTGTCCACGCGCTGGAGCACCTCGATGGCTTCCGCGTTCTTGAACAGCACGCCCGCCGTGGCGCCACGGCCAGTGGCCACCATGATCGACATCGGTGTGGCGAGACCCAGCGCACACGGGCACGCGATGATGAGCACGGCCACGGCGTTGACGATGGCGTAGGCGGCGCGCGGCTCCGGACCCGCCAGCCCCCACGCCAACGCGGTGACGATCGCCACGGCCACCACCGCCGGCACGAAGTAGCTCGCCACCACATCGGCAAGCCTCTGGATGGGCGCGCGGCTCCGCTGCGCTTCGGCCACCATCGCCACGATGCGCGCCAGCAGCGTTCCGGCTCCGACGCGCTCGGCTCGCATGACGAGCGACCCGGTGCCGTTCACGGTGGCGCCAATCACCGCGTCGCCGGCGCGCTTTTCCACCGGCATCGGTTCGCCCGTGATCATCGACTCGTCCACCGCGCTCGTTCCCTCGAGCACCGCGCCGTCCACCGGCACCTTTTCGCCGGGCCGCACCCGCAGGCGATCCCCCGGCTGGATGTGCTCGAGCGGCACGTCCTCGTCCGTGCCGTCGGGTCGCAGCCGCCGTGCGGTCTTGGGCGCCAGGCCGAGCAGCGCGCGAATGGCGGCGCCGGTCTGACTGCGGGCGCGGAGTTCCAGTACCTGGCCGAGTTGCACGAGCACCACGATCACCGCCGCAGCCTCGAAGTACACCGCCGGGGCGCCGTCGGCCATGCGGAACGACGCGGGAAAGACGCCGGGCACGAGTGTCGCGACGACGCTGAACAGGTAGGCGACGCCGACGCCGAGGGCGATCAGCGTGAACATGTTCAGGCTGCGGTTGGCGAGGGACTGCCAGCCGCGCGCGAAGAATGGCGCGGCGCCCCACAGCACCACCGGCGTGGCCAGCAGCAGCTGCACCCACGAGCGCGCCGCCGCCGGCACGACGTGCCCGAGGCCACCGGGCAACAGTTCGCTCATCGCCACCAGCATCAGCGGCACCGTCAGGGCCACGCTGACGCGGAACCGGCGCGTCATGTCCGCCAGTTCTTCGTTGGCCGGCTCCTCCGCCGTCATCACCACCGGCTCGAGCGCCATGCCGCACAGCGGGCACGCCCCCGGGCCGATCTGCCGCACCTCGGGGTGCATCGGGCAGGTGTATTCGACGTTAATGGGCTGAGGCTGAGGCGGGTCTGAAGACCCGCGGCCACGGTGTTCGACGTGAGGCGGGTCTGAAGACCCGCGGCCACGGTGGCTCGAATGTAGAGGGCGGTCTTCAGACCGCCCTGCCGCCGTCAGATATCGCTCCGGATCGGCCGTGAACCGAGCCTGGCAGCCGCCACAACAAAAGTAGTAGGTGCGCCCGGCGTGGTCGGCTCGGAACTTCGCCGTGGACGGGTTGACGGTCATCCCGCAGACGGGATCGACGGCCCCGGCTTCCTGAACGAGGGGTAGCAGCTTAGCGGCAGACATGGCGGATCACGGCCGGCACTGGCCGGCTCCTTTCACTGACCATCACGCAGCAGGTCCCCGCGCATTACACCCCGGCCGCGCAGGTGCAATTCAGGCAGCCGTGATCGGCGCACGTGCCGCACGACTCAGCCACACGGCGCTTCAGCGCCTCGCGGGCGCGGAACACCCGCACGCCGGCGTTTCCCGCCGTCAGCCCCTTGCGCTCGGCGAAATCCTTCACCGCCACCCCGTCGATGTCGATCGCATGCAGCGCCTCGGCGTAGTCGGGCTTGAGCGTGCCCGCAAGCCGGCTGATGCATTGGCAGACCTCGGCCTTCGTCTCGTCCGCAACGCTCTCCACGGTCTCGAGCTCGCGCGCAAACGCCTCGAGCGCGCGGCTGGCCGCCCCCTGGCGGCGGAACCGGTCGATGGCCGCATTGCGAAGGGTGCGATAGAACCAGGGCACGAGTCCGTCGCCGTCCGGCGCCTGGTCCGGTCGCGCCAGCACTCGGGCGAACGCATCCTGCAGCAGATCCTCCGCCAGCGCGCGGTCTCCGACCCGCCGCGTGAGGTAGGCGAGGAAGGCCCGGTGGTTCTGCAGCAAAACGTCGAGTGCCGCCGCGCCGGTGTCGTGCTCGGCCATTCGATTCAGTATAGGGCCCGGCGCCCGGCGTCTTTCGTTACGGTCAGGTCCTCAGACCCGCGGTTTTTTGTAGACTGGGGAATTACCATGACCGACACGACCACCAAAGAGACACTGGGCTTCCAGGCGGAAGTCTCGCAACTCCTCCACTTGATGATTCACTCCTTGTACGGCAACAAGGAGATCTTCCTCCGCGAGCTGGTCTCGAACGCCTCCGATGCCGCCGACAAGCTGCGCTTCGAGGCCCTCGCCGACGCCGGCCTGTTCGAGAACGATCACGACCCGACGATTCGCATCAGCTACGACACCGAGGCGCGCACCATCACTGTCTCCGACAACGGCATCGGCATGTCGCGGCAGGAGGTGATCGACCACATCGGCACCATCGCCAAGTCCGGCACCCGCGAGTTCTTCCAGCAGCTCACCGCCGAGCGGGCCAAGGACGCGCATCTCATCGGCCAATTCGGGGTGGGCTTCTATGCCTCGTTCATCGTCGCCGACCGGGTCACGCTGGTCACACGCCGCGCCGGGCTCGGGCCCGACCACGGGGTCCGCTGGGAGAGCACCGGCGAGAGCGGGTTCACGATCGAGACGATCGACAAGGCCGCGCGGGGCACCGACGTCATCCTCCACCTCCGCCCCGAGGAAGACGAGCTGCTCTCCGGCTACCGCCTGCGCGAGATCCTGAAGAAGTACTCGGATCACATCGCGGTGCCCATCCTGATGAAGAAGGACGAGTGGGACGCCACCGCAAAGAAGCAAAAGCCGACGGCCGAGGACGAGCAGGTGAACCGCGCCTCGGCGTTGTGGACGCGCCCGAAGAGCGAGATCAGCGAAGAGCAGTACCACGAGCTGTACAAACACGTCGCGCACGACGTCGAGACGCCGCTCTGCTACGTGCACGCGAAGGTCGAGGGCCGGCAGGAATACACCCTGCTGCTCTACGTGCCGGGCCGGCCGCCGTTCGACTTGTGGGATCGCGACCACCGCCGCGGCATCAAGCTGTACGTGCGCCGCGTGTTCATCATGGACGACGCCGAGCAGCTGATGCCGGCGTTCTTGCGCTTCGTACGCGGCGTCATCGATTCGAACGACCTGCCGCTCAACGTGTCGCGCGAGATCCTGCAGCAGTCACGCGATGTCCAGGCCATCCGCGCGGCGTCGGTGAAGCGGGTGCTTGGGATGCTCGAGGAGCTGGCCGAGAAGCAGCCGGACAAGTACGCGACGTTCTGGACCGCCTTCGGCCGGGTGCTCAAGGAAGGCATTCCCGAGGACCCGTCGAACCAGGAGCGCCTCGCGAAGCTCCTGCGCTTCGCCTCCACGCATCAGGACAGCGAGGCGCAAACGGTCTCCCTGGCCGACTACGTGGGCCGGATGAAGCAGGACCAGGACGCGATCTACTTCATCACTGCCGACAGCTACGCCGCCGCGAGGCACAGCCCCCACCTCGAGATCTTCAAAAAACTCGGCGTCGAGGTGCTGCTGCTGCACGACCGGGTGGACGAATGGGTGATGTCCACGCTCACCGAGTACGACGGGAAGCCCCTGCACTCAGTGGCCAAGGCCGGCCTCGACCTGAGCAAGATTGGCGGCGAGGCGCCCGCACCCGGCGAGAACCAGCCGTCGAGCGAGCAGGGCGCACTGCTGGAGCGGATGCAGAAGGCGCTGCAGGAGCGCGCGAGCGCGGTGCGGGTGACGCACCGGCTCACCGACTCGCCCGCCTGCCTGGTGAGCGACGACCACGGCATGAGTACGCACCTCGAGCGCCTGTTGAAGGCGGCGGGGCAGACGGTGCCGAACACGAAGCCGATTCTCGAGATCAACCCGTCGCACCCTCTCGTGCAGCGGCTGAAGGACGAGACCGACGACGGGCGATTCGCCGACTGGAGCCACATCCTGTTCGACCAGGCGACGCTGGCCGAGGGCGGGCAGCTCGACGACCCGGCGAGCTTCGTCCGTCGCCTCAACGAGCTGATGCTGACGCTCGCCGGCGGCGGTCCGTCGCGGATCTGGATCCCCGGGAGCTAGGTCAGGTGGGTCGCAGGGCGGTCTGAAGACCGCCCTCTACATCTGGACCCTGGAGTGTGGCCGCGGGTCTTCAGACCCGCCCCATGAACTTATGGCACGCGGCTCTCGAGCCGTGTGGCCCCACGACCGGCCGGGCCGTTCCACTCGACATCCAGGTGCCACGTCCCGGCCATGCTGAAGTCGGTGGCCACCTCGTAGCGCCCCGGTGCCGGGGTCGGCTTGATCTCGCTGCCGCCCGTCATCGGCGACGACCCCGCCATCGGCATCGTCGCGCTCACCCTCACGGTGCCAACGTCTACGAGCATGCCGTTGCCGTCGCGGAACTCGAGGAGCGCAAACCCCTGGCCCTGTTGCAGTGACGCCGACGGCGAGAGCAGCACCACTTCGAGATCGCCGACGCGTGCCTTCTGAAGTTCTTTGAGCGAGCTCTCGGGCGGACGGCTGCACCCCCCCAACGCCATCAGGACGACCAGGATGACCGGGCTCGGATTCCGCCGGCTCGGCGGAGCGGGAAATGCCATGCACGGATGATAGCCGCCAAGGGATTCGGGGCCGGTAAACCTGAAAAGTTCCTGAACGATCGGCTGACGCATTGTTCATCAACTCTTCAGATCGTTCCGGTTTGCACGGTGCCTACGATGAGACATGGAGCATCGTCGCCGCGCTGCCGCAACCGTGGGAGCACTCCTCGCCCTCTGCCTCGCCGTATCGACCTCCGCCGTGGCCCAGTCGGCCCCCGGACGTGTGCGAGGACGAATCACTGACGAGACCGGCGGCGCGCTGCCGGGAGTGACGGTCGAGCTGCGCGGCACGGCCGGCGACCCGGTCGTGACCGTGACCGATGGCACCGGCAGCTACGTCTTCGACGGCGTGACGCCGGGCACCTACCAGCTCACCTACTCGATGATCAACTTCGGCTCGGTCACGCACCGCGATCTCGCGGTCACGGCCGGCGCCACGGCGACCAACGACGAAGTCATGCACCTCTCGCTCAACGCCGAAGTGGTGGTCATGGGCAAGCGGACGTTCGCCAACCTCGCCGATGCCGAGAACCCGGCCGAGGACCTCGTCGGCATTGCCGCCTCGGCGAGCCAGGGCGCCATCACGGCCAAGCAGCTCGACGTGCGCCCCTTCATGCGCCAGGCCGAGGTGCTCGAAACCGTGCCCGGCGTGATCATCACGCAGCACAGCGGCGAGGGGAAAGCCAACCAGTATTTCCTGCGCGGGTTCAACCTCGATCACGGCAGCGACTTCGCCATGACCGTGGGCGGCACGCCCGTCAACATGCCGACGCACGCGCACAGCCAGGGCTACTCGGATCTCAACTTCCTGATCCCGGAGCTCGTGGCAGGCGTCCAGTATTCGAAGGGCCCGTACTTCGCCGATCAGGGCGACTTCGCGACCGCAGGCGCCGGCAACATCAACTACGCCACGACGCTCGACCACGCGCTCGTGCACGTCGAGACCGGAACCTACGACTTCGCCCGCGGCCTGTTCGCGGCCTCGCCCAAAGTCGGACGCGGCAATCTCCTCGTCGCCGGCGAGACATCGACGAACTCGGGGCCCTGGAGCGTCCCCGATTCCTATCGCAAGTACAACGGCGTGATCCGCTACAGCCAGGGTGACAACACCAACGGCTTGTCACTCACGGCCATGGGCTACCACGGGAAGTGGAACGCCACTGAAGCCTCGCCACAACGCGCCATCGATTCGGGTCTCATCGACCGCTTCGGCTCGATCGACGACTCGGACGGCGGCAACACCTACAGGTACAGCGTCGGCGGCGAGTGGCAGCGGAGCAACGGCAACACGCTCAGCAAGGTGCAAGCCTACGGGCTCGGCTACGGACTGAACCTGATTTCGAACTTCACGTTCTTCCTGGACGACCCGGTCCGCGGCGATCAGGTCGAGCAGGTGGACCGCCGCTTCGTCACCGGCGTGCGCGCCTTCCAGAAGCGGCAGAGCCGTTGGGGCTCGCGGTCGGTGCAGAACACATTCGGGGTGCAGTTCCGCAACGATGACGTCTCGCAAATCGCGCTCTACCACACGGAGGAACGGGTGCGCCTCGAGACGAAGAACGACGCCTCGGCCCTGGTGACCAGCCTGGGCGGCTACGCCGAAAACCAGATCGAGTGGGCGCGGTGGCTGCGCACGAACGCTGGTCTCCGGGTGGACGGCTCGCGCTTCGGCGTCACCAACCGGATCGACGACCGCAACAGCGGCGTGGCCACGGCAGGCATCGTCAGCCCCAAAGGCGGCGTCACCTTCGGCCCGTGGCGCTCGACCGAGCTCTACGTCAACGGCGGCACGGGCTTCCACAGCAACAGCGCGCTTGGCACGACGATCCGGTTCGACGGGAGCGGCAGTCCCGCCGATCCGGTGACGCCGCTGGTGCGCGCGAAGGGCGGGGAAGTCGGCGTCAGGACCGTGCTCGTGCCTCACCTGCAGAGCACCGTGTCGTTCTGGACGCTGCGCCTTGGTTCCGAGCTCGTCTACAACGGCGACATCGGTGCAACCGAGCCGGGACCCGCGAGCACGCGCTCCGGCGTGGAGTTCGCGAACTACTACAGCCCGAAGCCGTGGCTGATTTTCGACGGCGACCTGTCGCTGTCGCGCGCCCGCTTCGTGGAGTTCGATCCCGCCGGGCAATACGTCCCGGAGGCTGTGAACACCGTCGTTTCGGGTGGCGCCAGTATCGACAACTTCCATCGCGCCTTCGGCAGCCTGCGCCTGCGCTACTTCGGCCCCCGCGCGCTGGTCCAGGACAATTCGGTGCGGTCGAGCGCGACGACGCTGCTCAACGCCGAGGGCGGCTACCAGTTCATCAGGGCCCTGCGTGCCAACGTCCAGGTCTACAACCTGCTCGACGCCGAGGTGAGCGACATCGACTACTACTTCGCTTCGCGCCTGCAAGGCGAACCGGTCGGTGGGGTCGAAGACATTCACGTGCACCCGGCCGTGCCACGCACGCTGCGCGTCAGTCTGATTTTTGGCTTCTAGAAGCAGCGCTTCAGAATTCGGTGGGCCTGCTAGTCCCCTGGAACCGTGATGACTCACCTAATTCCCGGGCGGGGCATCCCGGCTGGCTTCGTTGCTCATCGCTTACTTATGCCCAATAAGCTCGCTCTTCGCGCCTTGCCCATCCGGGCGCCGCGCTCCGGGACTTAGGCAAGTCATCACGGTTCCAGGGGACTAGGAGATGTAGCCGATGGCTTTGCCGGCAATGCCAACGCCGGACCAGAGGAAGAGCGAGACGACCGCGACCACCTTGGCCAGTGCGGAATTGGCGCGAGCATCATTGCCCATGATGACGCGCTGACGAACGGTGAAACAGAACACCATCGCCGCGGCCAGGAAGTACATCTTCACCCAGAAGTAGTCGTGCACGTAGTACTTCGATGCAGCCAAGGAGAGGAACAGCACGAAGCCGGTGAGGAGCATCGCGAAGAGGCTCCACAGCAGCCACGGCTGTGCCACCCGCGCCAGGTCGGCAACGCGCTGCTTCTGGAACGCGAGCCCGAGCAGGCGCAGGTCCACCACCAGCACGGCCCCACCGATCACCGCCAGCGCCAGCAGGTGGATCGCCTCGACGACCGCAAACGCCCACAGTGATTCGTTGATCACCACGCTGAGCGACGTGCGCTCGAGCCACTGAAACACGGCAAACGTCACGACGTCCCCCTAGAGCGGAGCGAACCAGTTGTAGGCAATGAAGCGGCCGAAGACGATGGTGATTGCCCACAGCGCCATCGACGATGCCCCGGCGAGTTTGGCCGCCCCCGGCGTCCCCGGCGAGGTGTCCCAGTTCACCAGTTTCTTCTCGATACCGAAGTGAAAGGCCACGACGTTGAGGAGGGCCAGCAGCAGGACGACCAGCTTCAGCCGGAAGAAGATGTTGCTCCAGAAGAAGAGCGGCTTCGAATAGAAGAGCGCCACGCCGGTGCTCATCATGACCAGGGCGCCGAGCGTCATCCACGGAATGAGCTTGCTCCAGACCTCGGACACCGGCAGCCGGCGAAACCCGATCCCGAGCAGGCGCAGGTCCCAGAGCAGCGTCAGCCCGACGAACAGGCAGATCCCGACGGAATGGACCGATTCGACGATGGGATAGGTCCAGGTCGACTCGCGCAGCGCGATGCTCGACGGCAGATTATCAATCCAGGTCAGAAAGCTCAGTGTCGTCATGGGTGGATGCGGAAAGGTGTGCTGACCACATCCTATCGGTCCATGACTTGACCGAGCCTGAAGAGTTGCTGAATCTTATCTGTCGGCCGCGACAGGATGCCTATTTACGGGCGTTTCGACACCCAGCGGCGCATGACGATGGCGCTGGCCGGGCAGGCCTCGCGGAACTCGATCGACGCCTGCACGGACGCCGGCACGTCGTCGCGGGTGATGCGTTCGAAGCCGAACCGTGGGAAGAAGTGTTCGGCGGTCGTGGTCAGCAGATAGAGCGCCGGCAGCGCCCGGCGCTGCGCGTCGGCGATGGCGGCCGCGGTGAGATGGGCTCCGAGGCCGGTGCCGCGCCGGTCGGCCTCGACGGCCACCGAGCGCAGCAGCCCGCCATCCGCGTAGACCTCGAGCGCAGCAGACCCGACGAGACGATCGCCCTCTCTGGCCACGAACGCGGCGTCGAGGTGTGACGCCAGACCGTCGGCGGGCAGATGCGCGCGCTCCATCAGCGCGAGCAGTGCCTCGGCGTCGGAGGGCATGGCCCGCTCGATCCGAACCCCAGACAGCGGCGGCGGATTCATGAGGCGCTCTTCGCCGACTCGCAGCAGGCGTAGCCGGGACTGGCGGTGGCGGCGGGCAGGCAGCAGCCGTTCTTGCGCTGCAGCCGCTGGGCATCGCGTTGGACCCCGGGCACGTGGCCCAGCGCGTGCGCCACCGCCTGCTTGACCGCGGCAACCACGGGGTCGGGGGCGTCGGCCATGCGGTAGTACACCCATAGCCCCTCCCGCCGCGTGTCCACGAGCCCGGCGCGGCGCAGATAGGCCAGGTGGCGCGAGGCCTTGGGTTGCGACACCTTCAGGCTCTCGTGGATGTGGCACACGCACACCTCGCCCGTGAGCAACAGGCCGAGAATCCGCAGCCGGGTGACGTCCCCCAAGGCCTGGAACAGCCGTTCCATCGATGCGAGCCGTGCGTCCATCGCCGTCGCCATCATATCTGCCTTGACGAATATATCACAACGGGCGTAAGCTGCATACGTCTAGGCGAATATAGAGCCTGGGGCAGGTGGGCAGGTGGGCAGGTGGGCAGGTGGGCAGGTGGGCAGGTAGGCAGGTAGGCAGGTAGGAGAAAACACATGAGCGAGCGGCAGCAGATTCAGGACGCGGTGCAGGAGAAGTACGGGTCGATTGCAAAGGCGCGCGGCGCCACGGGGTGTTGCGGTCCGGCGCCGTGCGGGTGCGGCGACCCGATCACCTCGAACCTCTATTCCGATGAGGAAACCGGTTCGCTCCCCGAGGCGGCCGTCGCCGTGTCGCTCGGGTGCGGCAACCCGACGGCGCTGGCCCGGCTGGAGCCGGGGCAGACCGTTCTCGACCTCGGGTCGGGCGGCGGCATCGACGTGCTGCTCTCCGCGCGGCGCGTCGGGCCCTCCGGGAAGGTGTATGGTCTGGACGTGACCGACGAGATGCTCGCGCTCGCGCGCGAAAATCAGCGTCAGGCGGGCGTCACCAACGTGGAGTTCCTGAAAGGCTCGATCGAGGCGATTCCACTCCCCGACTGCTCCGTGGACGTCATCATCTCGAACTGCGTCATCAACCTGGCGGCCGACAAGGACGCGGCGCTGCGCGAAGCCTTCCGCGTGCTCAAGCCAGGCGGACGGTTCGCGGTCTCGGACGTCGTGGTGCACGGCGACGTGCCGCGAGAGGTCCGGCGCAGCATGGAACTGTGGGTCGGGTGCGTCGCGGGCGCCCTGCTCGACAGCGAGTATCAGGACAAGCTCACCGCCGCCGGATTCGCCGACATCTCGCTGGAACCGTGGCGCGAGTACAGCCTCGACGACGCCCGGACGTTCCTGTCCGCAGGTGGTCTCGACGTGGACAGCTTGTCGTCGCAGGTCGACGGCAAGATTGCCAGCGCCTTCATCCGCGCGCAGAAGCCGGCGCCGGCCCCCTGCTGCGGCACGGACTGCTGCAAGTAATACCGGCTCATGGACACGGTTATCTTTGCGTGCGTACACAACGCCGGGCGGTCGCAAATGGCGGCCGCCTGGTTCAACGCGCTGGCCGATCCAGCGAAGGCGATGGCGATCTCGGCGGGTACCCAGCCCGGCAACCAGGTGCATCCGGTGGTCGTGGAGGCCATGCGTGAAGCAGGCCTCGACGTGTCGGCCAACCGGCCGCAGCGGCTCACCGAGGACCTGGCCCGGGGCGCCAGCCTGCTGATCACGATGGGCTGTGGCGACGAGTGCCCGTTCGTCCCAGGTTTGCACACTGACGACTGGCCGTTAGCTGACCCCAAGGGGAAGCCGATCGAAGAGGTGCGCGCCACGCGGGACGACATCCGGAGTCGTGTGATCGATTTCTTACGAACGCGCGGCTGGAATCGTTTCTAACAAAGAATTAACGAATTCTTAAGATCCTCCGGGGCTCGACCGCCTTTAGACTCTTGGCGTGAAAAACCAACGTCCGACCCGGCCCGGCTCCGGCGAGAAGCGGAAGCTGCGGCAGCTGCTCGAGGCCCGCCGCAAGCAACTGACCGTGGAGATGCAGGGCATGATGCGCGACGTCCGCACCGGGCGCGCCGAGGAGCGCGCGGCCGACGAGCAGGACGTCGCGGAGTCATACCAGCGGAGCGATGTCCACCTGGCGGTGGTGCAGATGAAGGCCGAGGCAGTGGCGCGCATCGACGCCGCCTTGCGGCGCGTCGACGAGGGCACCTACGGCCGCTGCGTGGAGTGCGAGGAGTCGATCGCGTTCGAGCGGCTGCGCGCGCTGCCGTTCGCCCTCCGCTGCACCGCGTGCGAGCAGTCGCGGGAACGCGTCACACAGGTGCGGCCGGAGCGCCCGTCCAGCGCCTGGCAGGACGGGCGAAGCGGGTTCCACGACTAGCGGCTTGTCCTCGCTGACGAAGCACCGCCTTCCGATCAGCGCGCTGCCGCCAGCACCCGCTTCTTCGCCAGCAGGTAGAGCTCCGCCGGCCGCGTGCCCGTCTCGACCACGTCGAATCCACCGTCCTTGAAGCGCTGACGCCACAGCGCCTCGTTCGCGCGCCAGCCCCAGTAGCCGCCGTGCCCGTGGATCGCCAGCGGCATCATCAGGTGCACCCAGAAGTCCGAGTTGATGGTGACGAACAGGAATTCGCCGCCAGGCTTCAGCACGCGCGCGGTTTCGGCAATCGCCATCGGGATGTCATCGCGCTGCAGGTGGTCCATCGCCGCCACGCTCAGCCCGGCCTCGAACTCGCCGTCCTCGAACGGCAGCCGGCGCATGTCGCCGACCTGCACGCGCACCCGGTTCTCGACGCCGGCGATGCGCGCGTTGAGGCGCAGCCGGTCCGGCGTGTTGTCGTCGATGCCGTAGTAACCGGTATAGCGATCGAGGCTGGTGACCGTCACGTTGGGCCGCGCCTGCAGCACCATCACCGTCGCCCGCCCCGACCCGGCGCCCAGATCCACGACGCGACCAGTGTTCGACTCGAGGAACCGCTCGGTGGGCATGGTGAGCGGCGAGTTGACTCGAATCACGTAGTGCATGACCAGCGAGCCGGCCAGCGCCCAGACCGCGATGACCGAGGTGATGGTCGTGGTCCAGCGAGGCCAGCGGCGCCAGGAGCAGAGCGCTGCGGCCGCGGCGAAGACGAGGAACACGATCAGGTGGCCGCGGGTGAGCGGCCAGGAGTAGCCGAAGTCGTAGCGAAGGAAGTCCAGCATGGGTCACAGCATGCGCCCTGGCGCCTGAACGGCGCATGAACCGGCCGTTCAGGTCCCGTTCAGCCCCAGCCGCGCTATAAGGGACCGGTGCGAATCCTGGTCGTCGAGGACGAAACCGCCCTTGCCGCGCAGCTCCAGACGGCCCTCGAGGGGGCCGGCTATGCCGTCGATCGGGCCGCGTCCGGCGACCGCGCCGACTATCTGGCGCGCACCGAGGACTACGACGCCGTGCTGCTCGACCTCGGACTCCCCCGCGTGGACGGCCTGACGCTGCTGCGCCAGTGGCGCGACTCGGGGATGGCGGTCCCGGTGCTCGTGCTGACCGCGCGCGGCACCTGGTCCGAGAAGGTGCACGGCATCGACTCCGGCGCCGACGACTACGTGGCCAAGCCGTTCCGGATCGAAGAAGTACTCGCCCGCACGCGGGCCCTGATCCGCCCCACCCATGGGCACGCGGCACCGGAGCTGCGGTGTGGCCGGCTGACGCTCGATCCGCGCCTGGCGGTCGTCACGCTCGACGGCGCGCCCGTCACCCTCACCGCTCACGAATACCGCACGCTCGCCTACCTGATGCATCAGCAGGGGCGGGTGGTCTCGCGCAGCGAACTCACCGAGCACATCTACGCCCAGAACTTCGAACGCGACTCGAACACCGTGGAGGTGTTCGTCGCGCGGCTCCGGCGGAAACTGGGGGCGTCGAGCATCGAGACCGTCCGGGGCCTGGGCTACCGGATGGGGCCACCCCTGCCGATCAAGGGACATCCGGCATGAAGGCGCGGTCCTCGTTCCGGTCACAGCTCGTCGTGGGATCGGTGCTGTGGACGCTGGGCCTGCTCTTCGTGATCAGCGTGCTGGCCGTCCACCTGCTCTCCGGCAATCCGGGGCCCCACATGGTGATCTACCAGTGGTTCGCCAAAACGGACGTCGTCGTCATCCTGGCGCTCGGCGGCGTGGCCATGATCGCGGGGGCCTGGCAGATCCGCCGCAGCCTCACGGCGATGGCCCTGCTCCACACGCGGCTGAGTGCCATGCACCGCGGCGAGGACCGGCAGCTTGGCGGCAGTTATCCGTCGGAAGTCCAGCCATTGGTCGACGACCTCAACGCGCTGCTCGCCGAACGCGAAGCGCGCGTGCAGCGGGCGTTGGCCAAGGCCGGCGACCTCGCCCACGGGCTCAAGACACCGCTGGCCGTACTGGCGCGCGACGCCGATCGCGCCACGGCGTTGGGCGACCTGGAGCTGGCGTCGTCGATGGCGGCACAGGTGGAGCGCATGCGGCGGCAGATCGACTACCACCTCGCGCACGCCCGCGCGGCGGCGGCCGGCACTCTGCCTGGCACGCGCAGCCTGGTGGGCCCGTCCGTGGACGCGCTCTTCCGTACCTTGGAGCGCCTGCACGCCGAGCGGTCGATCTCGCTGCGATCGGCGGTGGGGCCGGCGCATGCCGTGCGCTGCCAGCGCGAAGACCTCGAGGAGATGCTCGGCAACGTGCTCGACAACGCCTGCAAATGGGCACGATCGCGGGTCGAAGTGGACAGCGAGGCGGCCGGCTCCACGATCGTCGTCACGGTGGACGACGACGGCCCCGGCATCGACCCTGGCATGGCCGCCGAGGTGCTCAAGCGCGGCGTGCGGGCCGACGAGCAGGTCGAGGGCACCGGACTGGGACTGGCGATCGTCCGCGATCTCGCGGAGATCTACCATGGCTCGATCGAGCTCTCACGCGCGCCGCTCGGCGGCCTGCGGGCGCGGCTGCAGTTGCCGGTCAGCGAGTAGTCGCCGTGGAGGCCAGCTTTAGCTGGCCCTCGAGGGCCGCCTGAAGGCGGCCCCCACGAAGAGGTCAGACTCGTCCCGCGACGCTCAACTGGGCAGCGGGCGCGCGCAGCGGAACCCGACGTTCACGTTGACGCGGTCGGGCCGGTTGGGCGTGCGGTTCGATACGCGCAGGTTGCCCGGGGCATCGCCAAACGATCCGCCACGCACGATGCGCGTCGAGCCCGCCGCCGCCCCCTGCGGATCGGTGACCGCGTCGGCGCGATACAGCATGCCCACATCGGCGGTCCACTCCCAGACGTTCCCGGCAATGTCGAACAGGCCGTAGCCGTTGGCTTTGTACGACTTCACCGGCCGCGGCCGGTCGCTCTCGAGGGCTGCGCCGTTCGGGAGCCCCGGTTCGTCGGTGGGCACCTCGTCGCCCCACGGATAGATGGCGCCGTCACGCCCGCCGCGCGCCGCATATTCCCACTCGGCCTCGGTCGGGAGGCGTCCACCGGCCTTCTCGCAGAACGCCTCGGCCTCCTCCCAGGTGACGATGACCATCGGATGCTCGGGCGTGGTGCTCCACGGCGGCTGCTCTTCCAGATCTTCCATGAGGGCGCCGTAGGCGCCGACGGTCACCTCGGTCGCCATCAGCTGAAACCCCTTGGAGATCGTGACGGGATGGCGCGGCTCCTCGTCGGTGTTGCATTCCTTGTCGCCGGGCACGCACCCCATTTGAAACGTGCCGGCCGGAATCGTCACCCAGGCGATCGGCAGCGCGTCCGGCCGCTGGCCCGGCACAATCGTGCCTTCAACCAGAGTGCCCGCCGCGTAGACCGAGGCGCCCGTCAACAGCACGCCCGCGGCAATCCCCAACGCTTTCATCGATCCTCCACAGCCCTTCCCGCCTGCCCAGACCGCGGCAGGGGCGATCACGATTAGACCACGCCGCGACGTAGAGGGCGGTCTTTAGACCGCCCTGAAGGATCCGTCCGAACTAGTCCCCTGGAACCGTGATAACTCACCTAATTCCCGGGCGGGGCATCCCGGCTGGCTGCGTTGCTCATCGCTCACTTATGCCCAATAAGCTCGCTCTTCGCGCCTTGCCATCCGGGCGCCGCGCT